>Ga0208790_1000133_pt1 | contig 39938 bp, 64 predicted proteins | sample 10_taG_FD_184083 | JGI IMG/M metagenome (GOLD analysis project Ga0208790, IMG submission 184083) | Marine viral communities from the Subarctic Pacific Ocean - 10_ETSP_OMZ_AT15264 metaG (SPAdes) (version 2) | ecosystem: Environmental > Aquatic > Marine > Oceanic | place: Pacific Ocean | collected... | reverse complement strand
AATAAGCCCTATAGCGGAATAATTCTCAAAAGGAAAGTGCTGTCTTTCGCCTATAATCCCCGATACAAAGTGGGCTATATCTTCCTTGGGTTGGGTGATTATCACCCCACCACTCCCCCCGTTTCAAAGAGGTAATCTGTGGCGCTTAATCTCAATTCAATTGCATTAGAGGCAGTTTGCATCCTTAGCGCCGCGCTAGTCCCTACGCCGAAACAAGTCTGCCAGTTATCATTGATATTCAATGCTCCGCCCCAAGGGGCTTGATCCCATTTACTCGTATCCCATACCCCATAAGTAGTGGGGGAAAAGGATAGAGAACTAGCCGCTGGCTCATCCTTAAAGTCAACATTAATATCCGCTAATACTTCGGGCGTGCCATCTGAGAAGATAAAAGGTTTGATTAAAGAGAAGTTCTTTAATACGCCTGGAGAGCCAAAATAACTAAATGCCTGTTGTAGTTGCGTATCAATGTTATTACCATTGTCGTCAAACGACCCCCATAACTTCCCTACTACCTGATTACCACCATAGTAAGGTTGACCATTGAAAATAGCCCAACAATTAGCGTCAATTCCATTAAATAACGTCCACGCGCCTGTAATGGAGTTCATACAGTATTGCTTTTGGTTAGTCCCTTCCCCGAAAGGTACATTTAGGATTAACATATTTGCTTCGGGGTAGTATTCTAATTGCCAGCCAAAGTTATCATTGTATAAAGCAGCGGCGTTAGCAATAGCATCCTTAATGTTTAAGGTAATTGCTGCTGTCTTATCTGCGTTTGCTGCAATTAGCGCCTTTGAAAGGGGAAATATACCTTCTCTCAAGATTAATAGGGCTTCACCACGAAACTTAAATAATGGTCTTGTGCCTATTGGTTCACCAATGTACCACACGCCTACTAATGACCACGTTGACAGACTAGTTGGGTCTGTTCCTCTGTAGGCAACTACCTCGCCCTCTGATGTAATAGCGTACCAATAGTCATCTGGCCCATCACCACCGTCAAAGGTATACGAACCTCCAGCGACTAAGTGGCCTCCACGTTTACATATTCCTGATAAGTCTTGTTTCTGTGCTGCACCGCCTACCGCGTCTACGGGAAAATACCAAGCGTATAACGTGTCTTTCTCAATTGTCCATAAACGTCTTTGGTGTACCCAAGGAGCTTTTAATGTGGTTGCTGTTACGCCTGTTATAGCGGGGGTCGATACTCCTGTAATTGCCGTCCAACTGGAATCATCCCAATATTGCGGCGCGTCAGTTGCATTAAAGCAACATAAATAAGACGTACCTGAAGTATTGGTGAAATTAAGAGAGTCCCACCTTGCGTTAGTTAAGGAACTGACTACCGCCGCGCCTACTGCTCCCGATGATGTAACATCATAGAAAGCATCGTTTTCAGCCGCAAATAATGTTTCTGTCCCATCCGGCTTAATATAAGGCATTAGAGACTCTACTTGAGTAGATATACCTGTCACATGGTCAGTAACGCCCTTTCTAACCATAATATCCTTAGTAGTAGGCCACCAGTTTTCCATAATGGCTGCGTACTTTGAGTCCATCTCCGCGATAGAATCTATTGCATTTAAGCCCTTAACGGGGGCGGGGACAGATGTAGGGGTAGAAACCCTCTGCCTACGCCCACCCTTTAATAAAACAGGCTTCCTCATACAGACCAGGAACCTTGCGGAACAAGTATCCCAGGTATTCTATCCTCTCTACCAGTATTCGGCCTAAGAGTGCGTTTACCACCATCTCTAGCCATAGCGTCAACAACCCTTGATTCATAGATATTAAAGTCCTCTGCGTAGTCTAGCCCTTTACGCTTCATCCATCTCCATGTGATACCAAGGGCCATTAGGTCTTCATCCAATAAACCAACGTCATCGTCAGCAGCCCAAGCAGCCTGATCAGTCCCTCCGCTTGACTCGCACCAGTTCTTAGACTTGTACTCAAAAGCAATAGTATCCGTTGCGTTAGCACCATCAGGAGAGAAATACAATGTATTATTTTGAATGCGATATTGTGGATATGGGCCAGTAACGGAAAATGCTTGTAAGGCTTGCCAATCCCTTTGGTCTAACGGCCCCAATATTGGTAATTGGGTACTTCTATTCCACATTGTATCGTTGATGATATATTTGTAATCCGTTCCTGCAACAGTTGTCATTGCGCCTTGGGATGCTGCCGCAGATTGAGTAAATGTAGCCTCAATCTGCATTGCTTCCCAATCATATCTATCACCCAACTGCCTCCCTTCCCGTTGAGCCATTTGCAACAGTTGGATGATCTGTTTATCCGTATTACCGATAACGGTTGTCGGAGATGCAAGCCCTATTTCTGTAGCCACATCTTGTACGATACTAAGTAGTGTCATTAAGCCTCCACAGGGGGATTCGCTGCTATTTTCATTTCAAGTTCATGTAATCTATCTTCCATAATTTTCTTATCGTCTTGCGCTGTTTGTAACTGAGATTCAAGTGAACTTACCTTTTCAGTTACCGCGCCATGATCAGTTGCGCTCTTTAAATAAGTCTTTGCTTTCTCCTTTAAAGCCCTCCCACCCATACCGATTAACTGCAATCCTTCATCATTAGCATTTGCTAAATCTTCAACAGTCCTGATATTAGCATTTAAGACATTCTCTATTTGTGCCTTGTCGATTTGAGGCCATGTTTGTAAGGGAGTGCCTTGAGTCGGTAATTCACGCTTCTCAGACCATGCGGCATAGTGCTGTGTGCAGAAATCATAATACTTCTGCGAGATTTGTTTGTTGTGTAAACGCTCTCCAAGGTGGGCTAACCAATCCCCTACTTCTTTTTCAACAATGGTCTTATTATCACCCATTGGTGTCAGGCTGACGATAACAACATTATCGTACATAATCCTGCCCTCCTTTATGGTTTCGGCGCGGTTCTCTTTAACATCATTACGGTAATCAATGTACGGAGGGGAGTCCTCCATTAATGCGATAGGCATGTTTGACATAGTGTTCTCCTGTGTCGGATTGGGCTGTCTCACGACAGTCGTTAGGTACTACTTAAACGCAGTTACGCGCATATCTCTTGCTACCATGTGAAAACGCGGATCTGAGAATTTAATATCTCTAAAGCCAGCATTCTGTAATTCTTGTTGTAATTCATCGACAGTCCAGCACCATTGATGCATCATGTCGGGTTTAGTGTCTCTAGGGTCGCCAAATATCCCTAATAAGGTAAGTTTAAGGTTCTTTTCGCCATCAACGATTGATTTAGCTATCTTATTCATGCAGGGCATTTCTAGGACTAACTTCCCACCTTCTTTGAGAGTATCAAACCATATTTCAAGTATTTTATGTATCTCTAATCTTGGTAGGTGTTCAAATAAGTGAATAGCTTGTATTTCATCGGCAAAGTCTACTTTTCCGAGTCCACACACATCGGCGTTTATATCTTGATCGCCATGCCTGTCAACATTAATCCATCCAGGCCAATACTTGTCTCCTGCCCCTAAATGGATTCTAATACGCTTTTCCATCTCTCACCTATAGTTTTGGGGGAAAATCTGTCTCGTATGTAACCCTGTGCCTCTAGGACTAAATCTGTTAGATCGTCTTGAAACACACTAGCCCATTGCATTCCTGTGTATAAGTTGCCAACCCACATCACCTGTCTAAATTCCCTATAGGAAGGGTGGTATGAGCATACGGGGAAACATCCTGCTCTTATTGCATCTACAACTCTGTTGGAAGTCTTGTATTCAGACCCTTCGCTAGTGGGGAATAGGGCTATATTGGCTTTATGTAGTGATTCTGTTTGTGCTTCGGGTGACCAAAGTAATGTTCCAGGGTAATGCTTAGGGCCGGACATAACAGATAATTCATAATCCTTGATTATCTTATCTTTCCACTTCAGAATGTCCTTATAGTTGCAATTATGCCCCCACCAAAAGGCTTTATTGCCTACGGGGTGAGGTTTAGTTTCATCCTCTTCGTATGGGTCGTCAATAACCTCTGCGTTTCTACCACATTCTTCCTTTAACATATCCCTCATAACGACTGTTGGGCAGATGATTAAGTCAGCAATATCCATCATATCGTTGTAGATAGGGCCAAACTCAGGATGATTAAGATGATCGTCACATATATCAACCACAATCTTAGCGCCTTGAGACTTGTATTCTTTGGCTAACTCTGGATCTGAATCATAATGAAAGTTTCCAGGTTTACCAAATACCACAATATCGGCATTCCCGATATTTATGTCAGACTTCCAACCTAACTTATTTAACTCTTTACTAGGTATTGTCGCCCTTTTGCGGGAAGAACCCATATTAGAAGCAACACCTGGATGTATAAATACTACGTTCATCCGAAAGGGTTTAAGTATTTAAGTGTTGGAAACTTCGCCTTAAACACATCCTCATAATTCCATGCCGTTAATATCACTAAATCAGGCGGCTCTATCTCAAACATAACCTCCGGCATAATCTCTATGGCTGTGCCTGGAATATACCTACCTTGTTTCTCAGGAGTGTTATCAACGCAATAACTGATTGAATCCTTAACCCCGAAATGGTGGATAGACGTACATGCCTTAGCCGCCGCGCCAAATAACGCTATTTTATCCTTATGTTGTAGTTTAACCTGCCTTACGGCAAATACTACTTTGTTCTTTATTTTCTCTATTTTGTGCTGGAAATCAACCCAATCTACTCCCATATCGGGGATAATCCTCGACCTTCCTGTTCGACTCGCATATATCCTAATTGACCCGCCATGAGTATCAATATATTCAAACTCATTAATAATAAGTCCGTAACGTGCCAGAAATCTCTCAAGCGGTTTGAGCGTATGGTAATCAAGATGCTCATGATAAATCATATCAAACATCCCTTTTTCTACTAAGTCAATGAAGTATTGCACCTCAAAGACCACCGTTCCTTCATTCTTTAGGCAAATGTGAATCCCTCTAAATACATCGTCTAAGTCGTTAATGTGGGCAAAAGTGTTTAGTGCAACAACAATATCGAACTTTTTACCAAGCCTTTCTGCCTCTTTCTCAGTAAAATAACCTTGTAATATTGTTCCTTTGTAGGACGGGTCAACGCCAAATGGGGTAAAATCTTCTTTATCCGCTTCATCCAAGAACAACCCATTATTAGAGCCAATCTCAAGGAGGCTATAGGCATTTGGATACTTCCGCCTTAGTGTCTTGGCTAATCGCCTTAAATGCCCCCTGAAGGCTTCTGGTGTCCGATATTTGTAATCACCAAATAATGTTTCTGAAGGAACAATATGCCTCAACTGTACGTGTTGACAATCAAGGCATTCCACCAATTCTAGTGGGAAAAATTCACCTGAGTTTGGTTCTTTTGGAAATGAGTTAGCAATGGGTGTTGGTGTTAATTCAAGGACTTCCCTTAAATCGCCGTGACACATCCGGCAATCATATCTTTCCCTGATCATATTTCGTCTAACTGCAAGCAGTTAGTCATCTCAGCAAATTCCGTTACCCACTCATCTGCGTAATCACAGTGGGCATACTCTTTAAAGTATGGACCTCCTACCGTCCAATGGACTAGTTTTGCGTCAGGGTTGTAGGGATATTCACCAACAAGGTGATTCCAATCTTGTGATAAGTTTCCTATCCTATCCTCTTCAGTCCATTTAAACTGGTGTAGATTAAGCCCTGTTGCTTGCGTTATATACTCAGGCGTTAACCTTCTTGTATGAAAATGAGCGCAATTCCACAATATAACAGAAGACCAATTCTTCTTCTCGTAAGGGTATTGTTTTGCCCCTAGATACTTAACCTGATCATGTGGGGTATAGTCGTGCTTGACTACCTGTAAGGCTTTGTCAAACATTCTCTGCTCCCATAGATCGTTAATATCAGCCCTTAGCATCATATCGCAATCCATCCATATAGCGTGACCCTGGAATCCACATAAATAAGGCACTAAAAACCTTGAGAATGCAAATTCGTTGGATTGCTTTATGTCCCTTTCTCTGTTGAAAAACTCTTTAAAGTTATTTAGATAGATAGGCGTTATGGATACAGGTACGGTTGCTTTATTGATGATGGAGTTGCATAATGTATGATAAGCAACATTCTCTACATCATCTTTGCCTATAAATATTCTAATCATTTCACTACCTCTTAATGTCAATTAAGTTGAAGTCTTGTTTCTTTCCTCTATTATAGTGCTAATTAAACCATCACCCCTAGATTCTATTTCTAAATCGGGCATAACGTCATAAATGTCTTGGAAGTCTTTTGCCTGTTGCGCCATAGCGTAGTTACAGATAAATTTCCTTTCTCCAACGTGTACGTCAATGGTCTTGCCTGTCTTTCTGCCTCCAATCGCCTTATAACCACCTACGTTACAGGAGTCATATCCATACAGGATTATCTTCCTGAATCCTAATATATAACCTAGATTGACAGCGCGTAAACCTGAAGTTGTACCACCACCTACGGCTACTAGTTGATTCTCCTGTAAGACCTTGTTTTCCTCTTCCTTGGATATAGAGTGCCATACTAATACCTGCCTTCCCTTTAGGTGGTCAAACATCTCTGCATGGCAGCGTGAGGCTAACATATAGACTGTTTGATCGTTTGGAGTGGCAACGGTATGGATGCGATCAGATCTTGGATCACAATTAACCCATCCGTCAGGAATGATGTTGTGACCCGTTAGAAACTCATGCGCTTCCTTTATTGCCCATATACAGCGCCCTTTCTCTTGGTGTTCGCGTATTTCGTCAGCAAACCCTAGAACGCTTAAACCACTCCCCACAAGCACAAGTGTTCCATCGTGCATGAAGGGAGAGGGTACTAGTTGTGGAAGATTTCGCGCTAGGCAATCGCGTATCTGCTGTGGATTAGCAGTACCATATTGCTCAACACTAATTTCCAGTGGTTGCACTTACGCAGGATTAGCATGTGGATGAATGTGAGCGCCATCAGGAACCATCAAAGTAACTGCCGTAGCGTTACTAATAGTGGTCTTAGACACAACACCAGCAACCAAAGCCGCTGATACCGTTGCATCGTCCATCACACCAACAGTCGTTGTGGTATAGAGTGTAACCCTATCCGCACAAGCACTTGCCAGTTTGCCTTTTGGTCGTCCAGATACCTGAACCCATCCGTATGAACTTGGTGCAATACTCGTTTGACACCAACCTACTTGCTTACCAGAACCAGAGCCGTCAGCAACATTAGCTGTCGCTAGACCTTGAAGGGTGTAATCAACACCAATGACAACGCCATTGTAAGTTGATACGCCGGATGTTGACTGACAATAAACCGCATCGCCGCCATCACTCGTCTTAACCTTCGTTCCTTTTGCAAACTCTGGGCCTTGTGCGGAGGTGCGTACTTGTGTCAGGTTAACCCCAACCTTACCATCTGTTACAAATATAGCCATGATAAGCCTCCTAAGCCTTTATGATCCCTTGAAGTTCACGGTTGCTGCATACTAAGTTACCCATCCAAATAATAGGAATAACTACAGCGTCCTGGTTTATCGCTCGCATTTCAGGGACTTCCGTCATCTCTGCATCACGGTGGCAAACCAACTCCAAGAAGTCAGTGTTAATGAAATATCCCGATGCTGCTGGGATGCCCGAACCGCCGTCAAATATTACATCGGCAGTTTTATACTTCATGGAAACAAAACCCGCGCTTGCATTATCCGATGACAGGTTAGTGTCAGACGTATAACGCTTTAGGCTGGTTTGTGACCCTTCAAAGAAGGTGAAGTAGTCATTCGACATAGTGATAAGATCAGGCTTGTCTGAACCACGAACTAACTCCAGCCAAAGCTGAAGCATGAACGGGTTTTCAAACGTAGTCGAACCAACCGTTATCGCACTACCACTAATCGGAGATGCCGCACTCTGTACGGTACTCTGCCAAAAAGAGAAGTTTGTCGAGTTAATGCCTCCGACTGTACCCGTACCAGCATTACTGATAATAGCCTGTAAACCGTTAATCTGATTTGAGGCTGTGCCGTCTGAGTAAATGTCTGAAGACATATTGTTTTTGAAAGTACGCATAGCATTAGTTAAGCGAGATTTCGCTAAGTTAATGATGCGCGTGTCGCCGGAGTTAATCCGCAGTTCACGACCAGATGCCGTCACATGGACAGCCGCTTGTTTCCAGTTGTATTCCGCAGCACTGAGAACGTCAGACGCACTAATATTCAAACTATCATATCCAGAATACCGTTGATAGGTACTATTCTCTGCATAATCAAGCTCACATACTATTGTGAGTCCACCATCTTCAACTCGTTTCTTGCCCTTTGATACTATTCGAGCTAGTAACGCATTGTTGTTGGTTACATTGTCAGCAAACTCTTTCTTGTGCCTACGGAACGCGGTTGTAACCAGTTCCGTAAAGGTACTATTGGGAGATGCCATAGTTTTTCCTTACGCCTCACGGCGTTAGATTGATTTATTGTCGATGCTGTATATCGTGCATCGTGTCTTTGAGGGTATCGTTTAAGGAGCCTGTGGGCTTACTTGGTTTTTCGTTATAAGAGCCTTTCTGCTGTAAGTTAACCTTATCAGCCTTCTTTGCCTTGTCAACGAGATCCTTTTTCTCCTGCTGTCGCAGGGATTCACCATTAGTTGCCTGTTCTGACAACAGTTGTTGACGAATAATTGGATCTGCCCATATAGCTCGGTCATAAGCATCCTCTAATGAAAGAGATTGCCCGATACTTGCCTCTTGTTCGATGTAACTAGCCATACTATTACTCACAATGTCAAAGTGTGGGTATTTAATGCCATTCTCATCTGTAGCGTTGCGGAACGCTTCTACTGCTGTGTCAGCCTGTATATCCTCAAATTGTTGAGCTTGAGTATCACGTTGCTGTAATTGGTTCGTAAGTTGGTTGATCTGTTGTTGAAGTGGATGCAACTGCTGTTGCAACTGATTCTGCGCGGGATCAACTTCCTGTTGGAACACTGTCATATCCGCACCATACTGCTGTGCGGCTTGTAATAATACATTAGCCTTAGATACGGGGTCGCCCGTATTAAGCTGGTAAAACGTGTTCAGCATGGTTTCTATCGCCTGTTTGGGCGTAGAACCTACTGAGTTAATAGTTGCTATGTAGGGCTGCACAGATTGCATAACCTGTTTACCATACTCAGCATCATTTCTATATTGATTTATCCCTCTACCTACATCTGCCTCGCGTTTAATAATCTCATCGCGGATAGTTGGATCAATATCCTTCCACTTTAGTTTAGCCTCTGTTCTCCATGTAGTAGGTGGGCGCTCAAGAGATGGGTTTGTTTCTTCCTGTATAGGTTCTTCCGTGACTTCTTCGACTTGCTCTTCAGCCCCCTTAATCTGTACGGGCTGTTCTTCCTCTACCCCTATTTCGGGGAGGACTTCAGATACGTCTTCCTCTGCATCGTCCTTATCTTTAGCTTTGAACCGTCCTTGTTCGTCACGTTCTCTTTTTGGTCTTGCCTCAACCTCAGTTTCTTCCTCCACAACTTCTGTAGTGGTTTCTTCTGGCTCATCATCTCTTGATTGAATATTCTTTAGTTCTTCAGATAAAATCTCATCTAGGTTTACATCGCCGTCAGACATTGCATTGCTCCAGCTTGATCTCCTTCTAGAAAGGAGATGTTAGGGATAGGTACGCTTCACAGCGTTCCGTTAATCTTCACCAAATGTCCAAGAAATCTTGTCCGATGGCGCAGGGTCTACATTACCGTTTTTTAAATCTTCGTGGGTTTTAGCTACACATTCGCCAAGAGACTTATCTAGTTTCTCGTCTGAGTAACTCTGAAATCGTGCTGCTTCCTGTGCCTCTATTTCCCTTCCTTCATAAACTCTACTATTATTCTTTAATAGGTCTTCCCTATGTGCTTTTCTTGACATTATAGGCTGCATGTTAATAGGTGAATAATAAGGATCAATATCACCTACAACGTAGTGCATCTTGACTTTAGGCACGTAGTATTTAGCATTCCATTCTGCTATTGGGATTAACTTACCTGTTTCCTCATCTCTTTTAAACCTTCCCGCTTCCTTCTTGCCACCAAATATCCTATCGTATTCAGCATCAACATGGGATGTTTTTACCTTAGTCGGGCGGCGTTTGTCACCCTTTCCCCCTGCGCTAAGACTCACGTTTCTTCTTCTTTGGTTTACCGTTTGTCATAGCATTAACCAGATTTTGACAATCTGTCTCCGTAGTTGATCATCTAATATTAATATCATTGCTTCATCATCTCTTAAAATGGCTTGTGCTAGTTTTGTTTCAATATTCCCTACTTGGAGTTTACCCTCGGTAACAGCCATTATCTTTTATTTTTATAATAGTTTTTAAATTCAGAATTCTTATAATTAATAGAAAAATCCAATGCTTCATCAATAGAATTAAAGCGGATTGCATTTTCATTCTCAATATTATATTTCATTGCTTCCCATGTGTTATCAAATTGATTTAACCCTTCTGGCGTTTGAACAATAGTTGGGAATGCCCACGCTTGCCCATTCTCATCTATTTCCGCCGCCATCTTATGCGTTGATACAGACCCGTCAGGATTATTAATAACTTCGTAATTTTGTGGGTTTGTTATTCTATCAACAAACGGCTTTGACGCATTTTCCCTTAATGCTCTTGCAATCGCTTTTTGATCAGCCATTATTCAATGCCCGTTATTTCGCCATCTTTACGAACTACTTTTCTTGGTTTGTCAAGTGCTTCTATCACTTTTTCTATTTCTCCCACCTTGGAATCAACAGATTTACTCATGGCAGCGGCAAATTTCTCTAATCCATCCACTTTTACAGGTTTTTCGCCCTCTTTTGGCGTTTTAGCACTCTGTTCTGCTGTATCACGGCTTTTAACCATCTCAATAGCGGCACTACGGGTCTGATTCTTACCATCATCCTCATATTGTTTGGTAACTTGGCCTAATTGCTGTTTTAGAGCAAAAATCTGTTCATCAAAAGCAAGTTTCTGTGCTTTCTCAGCCAAGGCGTTACGGGCTTTCTCTGATTCCAACTTATCACCAAACTTCTTAACAGCATCGTCAAAAACTTGACTACTTCTTACTATCTCTGCCTTAGTTTTCTCAACCACTTCAGTTAACTGCTGTTTACTTTGTGCTTCAACCTGTTGAGCCTGTTTAATGGCATCATTGGCGAGATCTTTGGCACGTTTAATCTCTTGTATGACATTTTCCTTTAATTTGCCCTCAGTTTCAGTAACTTGCTGTTTAGCCTGTTGTTGGGCTTGCTGGACTTGTTTTTCAACCTCTTCCTGTGGAACGCCCTTAGATTGCTGCTGCGGCTCTATGTTCTCAATAGCATCCTCAACCTCTCTTCCTAGTTTAAATCGCCTCACAGCGGATAGGAGCATGGATTTAGCGGTATCTATAGTCATTACACCAGCTTCGATAGCGGGAGCAACCTCGGCAAAGAATTTAGTAATGCCGCCTAGTAATTCAGTAACATTCTTTTGATCTTCTTGCTGTTGTGCCTGAATAGTGGAATCAGTCTCAATATCAATACGATAATCCCGCATCATATCGTGTTCCATTACTTCCTTAATCTCTTCCCATGAGGGGGTTTGTAATATCTCAAGCAGTTGAGGCGGGGGTGGTTGAGGTGGTTGCCCCATTTGCTGCGCTTGCTGTTGTTGCATTTGCATCTGCATCTGCGCTTGCTGCTTTTCTTCCTTAGTGGGAAATTTCAACCCCGTCATTAAGCGTAAGGTGTCGATGTTGAATCGTTCAGCAATCAGTTCAGTAGCTATTCTAACCAAGTCTCTAGAATAACGGGCAACTTCCTTTTGATTCTTTTGTATCCTTTGTGAGGCAAAGTCAGCTTTTAGTTGCTGCGCTCCTAAAGTTTCGTTTGGGTCGGTATCTCCACGAAGAACGTCTGATATGCCTGTTATCTCATAGATGTTCTTTAATAGCGCTTGACGGTACTGATAGAGTTGTACTAGTACCTCGGCATACATATCTATAGGAAGTGTCCATATAGCCTTTTCTAGGCCACCAGCTTCCATTAATCTAACTATATTCTCGGCAGGGACGAAAGAGTTATCAAAAGAATCAAACAACTTGGGCAGTTCGGCTATGGTGGAATCATAAATTCCGCGTAAGCGCAAACCTTCCATGATTTTCTTAATACGGTTGGTACAAGCCTCTAACTCTTTAGCTAGAGTCTCGTACATGGAGTACAAAGTGCTAGGGATTAGATTGGTGCTTGATTCAATCGCGTATAATGGTCTAGGAATAGGCCAGAAATCCCTTAACTTTAATTGGTCAGGCTCTTTTGACAGAATAGCATCTTTATAGGTAGGCGAGAAAAAGATAACCTGCTTGGTTTCTTTATCCCACACTTCCCATATTAAGGCGCGTTTGAATATTAACTTATCATTGTCATCATTACCATCATCCTTGCGGTTATCGTCATCTGTGATAGTCGCATCGTAATGGATCTTATCTTCAAAGCCTGGAAACTTCTCTTTAATTTGGTCTTTGGTTAACTTATGCCTAAAGGCAACCCAAGGCACTTGAAACCAACTCTTTCCAGGGCCACGCCTGAAATCATCCCATTGCACCTGTTCAAATTTAACCTCTTCAAAGGCTAATTCCTCTTCAGGTTCATCGGGGGCATTTGTTCCTGCCTCTTCAACTTTGGACTTGGTAGCAAAAGACGGAACGTATCTAACTCTTGTTACAGCCCTTCCAGGTAAAAGAGAATCATTGACAGCCGCCATCATAGGGACATCAAAGTCTTGTGCGTCTAAGGTGTAAGTAATAGACCGTTCACAAACCTCCGCTACCGCTTTCCCTAACGGGTCTTTGTCTCTGTACCTACGTCTAATATCGGGCCGTGGGGTAGAGTTATACAGAATTGGGCTAATAGTCTCAGTATTAGCCCAGAGGATGTTAAATGTCTCTCTACGTTTAGCAGAGTCATTATTAAACCAAACATCACGCCTGTAGATTTTTAATGCTTCGTGTCCATCCCTGCGCCAGCGCTCTTCTGTCTCGGTGGCTTTCTTGATTTCAAGTGACCATAGTTTAACCTCACCATCTTCACCCTTTTCAATATCTTCCCGTTGTTCTATTGCGCCTTCGTCATTCATTTTATTGCTTTCCGTCTCATTCTAAGAAATTTTCCATTTATTAGCACCCACCACCTATTCTTACGGGAATATCCTGTTACTATCGCTTTTTCACCATTCTCAGTTAAAAACTCAAATCCCCTAATGTCTTCAATATAACCAATATTCTTAATTTTACCATCCCACCCAATATATAATTTCTTTACGCGCAGAGATGGAGGGGGATTGTAAAATTCTTCTACTTTTGTTTCTTCATGCGAGTGGTTCCACCACGCAGACCTAAACAACATTTTAGCCGCTTGATAATTTATCGGTGTTGTATGGCTATCTATGCCATCTAAACAACTACGCATTAGTGTGGCATCACTGTAGTTTTATCTTCTTCGTAAGAGTCTTGTTTGAGATGTTCTAATAGACTTTTCATGGTCTTATTTTGGTCATTTAGGCAACTGATTACATACTCCATGCAAGTCTCTATCGACTTAATTCTTGCTTTGAGTAGCAATACATCTGTATTCACAACATCTTCATTCACAACCTCTTCTGTTAAATCTGTTAAATCTGTTAAATCTGTTCTGTTAGGCACAATCTAATACCTCCTCATCAACTGTTAACGTAGTGCTAACCTTGACTTGATTGATATAAGGGATTTCTTCAGGGTTATCATAAACCATCAAAGTCTCATCAATTACAATATTCATACAAGGTTGCCATCCCATAATCTCATCACCTTTAACAGCACCAAAGCGGATAAAGGTATTATCAGGAGAGAGTTGTTGGTGGTTATGCGGGTCGATAGTTACTTGATAGTAAATAATCCTCGATCCAGGTATTCCTTGTACCTTTTCATCAGTAAGGAAATGACATATAACTACACAAGGTACTTTGATTTCTTCTGTTGCATTCATTTTAAGTCTCTATAGATTACTGTTAGATTTCCTGTACTGGAATCATGTGGGTCAACTATTAAACTAGTCTCAAACCTTGTTGGAGGTGGTTCTTTCAACGTACCAGCGGCAAGTGAGGCGGGTAAGGTAAATACTACGTCTGTCCCATCCTCAATATTAACAGCATGGGCCGATAGCACTGTATTAACATACCAGCCAGCCAATAAAACAGGAGCAGTAGTAACTGTTGTTATATTATTAGATAAGTCAACAATGGCATGTTTATACTCAGCCGCCACATTCAATACCCATTTCTGTTTCTAATTGTACGTCTGTTTGCTTTGCCATTAATATTCTATTCCTGCTCTACGTTTTCTTACCATTTCTCTCATTTCATCAAAACTGCCTTGTACGGGGAACCTGATAGGTACATTCTTTTCTTTTGGTTTATCTTCTTGCCATACTACGCCTAAGTATCTAAAAGCATCTGCTGTATGGATTGTCCAGTCAGCCCTAGCCTTATCCCTAAAACACTTCTTATCATCGTCCCACTCCCTTTGGTGTTGTCTTAGGCATTCAATGCCGTTGTGTAGGTCATCTTGGCTTTCAATAGACTTGCTAAAGTAAACTCTAGGGAACATCTGTCTAACTGCCTTCCTGCCATCTTCAATAGATAGGTTAGGGACTATCCTTACCTTGTTCCAACCAAAGACAGCGGCAAACTGCTCTTCAGTGGACTTATTCATAGCCGCTAATGTCTTGTGTTTAGCATCATGCGGTAGATGTATAGCCTTGTAATGGTATTCCTTACGGTGTTCTAGTCCTGCTATCGACTTGCCTTTCCTTACAACTAACTTATTATGTATATTGTCCAGTTCTACTGTTCTGCCTAATAATTGGCTGCAATAAAATGCTACGTCTTTGAAGTTGCTTGCATGGTGTTCTAATACCCTAATTTCACCGCCTATTACTTGATAGATCCAAATAGCAGTATCATCAGTCCGGCCTATGTCAAATACTGCCTCTACTGGATAGTCATCATTATAAGGAACATCACATATCCTTCCCCATTGATCTATGTGCCTGAATTCAGCTCCATAATAGGCTCCTAAAATGGCAGCATCAAAGGAACAGTAGTATTCTTGCTCAAACAGTGCTACGCCAACATCTTCGCCATAAGTGCTAATGTATTCCTTGCGTTCAATGTCTAATTGTTCAGGTGATAACGCTTTAGTATTATCAACTGTTAATAATTCAGCAAAGGCGTTTGGATCATCTTGTGCGGCTCTGAATGTATTATGAGCGTGATTCTTGCCTCTAGGCGTAGTAATGTAAACTTGATAACCGTTGTTCTCTGCCAATATTGGTCTTAAATATCCCCTGACGCTAGGATTGGCTAATGCCCATTCCGAATATGTAATACCAGCGGGTGGACTTCCTATGGCAGCCTCATAATTATCAGATCCTAAGCATTGCCATGTTGACTCATTAAACTTACTCCTAACCATCATATCTGTGTCGCGATGGGTAAACAGTTCAGTCGGAAACGCCTCCTTTATCCTGCGTTTGCCTGTATGCGGGTTGACGGCTTCCCAAATCGCCTTCCTAACTTGGTTAGCTAGGGGCAGCATGTGCCAGTACGTTGCGGGTCTGTCGACCATCTGTCCCGCTGCATGATGCATACATATCTCATCCTTGCCTGCGCGCCTATGCCATATTAATTCAGCATGTTTACCTCTGTGTTCAAGATAACCCCATGCGGGTAACTGATAGTCTCTAGGCTTCCAATTATGCGGTATCTGCACTATTGTTAAGATCAATCATCAAATTGTAATTCTTCATACCTGTCTAGATTGTTCGCCAACTCATATTCCTTATCATCTTCGGCTTCGTGTTCATCTGATTGGCAATAAGTACGTTCACCGTCTCTGGGGGTGTAATACTCATGATTAAGGATCTCCAAGATTGTCTTTTTTGCCGCATTCACCTTGCTGTTGGGTAGGGTTATTTTTTTCATCATGCTAATATTTTCTCATGGATATTTGATATTTTCTCATGTGTATTGTGTTTCAGGGGTTGACCAGGGGTTGACCAGGGGTTGACCAGGGGTTGACTTTAGTAATATTTTCTCATGGTTATTTGATATTTTCTCATGTGTAAGTGTATGACATAAGTCTTACTATAAATAATCTTTAATCTGAGAGGGGTATAAGTATGAAAACAATAGTTACACAAGATGATTTTATTCGCGCATTTGATAAAATGGATCGCTCCGATAACTTTTCAATCGAAGGAAGGATGGCACTCTTCGATTGGATCGAACAGATGGACGAAGATTGCAACCACGAAACAACGCTTGATGTGATCTCATTATGCTGTGAATTCACCGAATATAAAGACCTGACGGAGTTTAGATCCGATTATCCGCATGTTCTAAATTATCATTATTATATCGACATGGCTGGCTTGGCACGACTATCAAGGGCGGATCTGAATCAAGCAGCGCGTGACGAAATAAGCGACCGTACCACCTTAATTCCAATTAATGACAAATCATTTATCATTCAGAGCTTTTAACAAGGGGTATAAATATGAAGACAACTAAAACATTTTACGAAGACGAGATAGAAGAAATGGCTGTTAATGCAATTGATGGCTTTGGCTGCAATCTCAGTGATGCGTTTCCGGTTGATGATAATTGCATTAAGTACGGTTATCAATGTACGATGTGTCCAATGTATTATATTGAACGTGAAGCAATGCGAATATATAAGCGTTAGTTCTCCTTGATCCTACTTAACCCGCCTTGTTGCGGGTTTTTTTTTGCCCGTTCTTCTGGTCCGTATACATGACGCGCTCTATTTTAACTTCACCAGAGTGTTCAAGTTGTTGTTTGTCAGAATAGCCATGCTTGCCCAACACAAGCTTGACTATGGTTGGATTAAATGTGCCCATTAAACCGTTGGATATAAGTACACGTTCTTGTTCTGTCTTTAGTTCTCTTAATATGTTAGATAACTCCTTCTTCCCATCTTGCTTCGCCCAAACGTGCAATGTCTCTCTGCAAGTACCAACAACACTCGCCAAGCCAGCCACGCTAGGGATTAAATCATCGTAATCCTCATAATTATCAACATAATGCCGTGCTTTATTGACTAATTCAGTCGTATACTTAGTGGGTCTAGCCATTGGTTAGTGTCTGCTATTATTTTGGTTTATTTGTACGATTTTGAATGATTTTACTTGATTATATGATCTGACTGTACTAGTATTTAATTATGACTACATTGCAAGCAACTTCAAATAGGGGTAAGAAATGAAAACTACAATCCAATTATTTAACAACTCTGGTCATAGTCAGTCAATGCGCGAATTCAAACGATTTCGGCACAATGGCAGACTGTCACTTAATAGCGTTGCATCTATAGTAGATAGGCGTTATCCAGACAATCTGATCCAGCCAGAATTCAATATCATGAAAATTGTAGTGAATTACAGTTAACCAATAGCTAACAACTAAACAATCCCCCCACTTAACCCGCCTTGTTGCGGGTTTTTTTTTGTCTACTATTTTTAGTCATTTTATCTCATGGGTATTTAATATTTTCTCATTGGCAAGTATGTCATACGTTTGTAATACTTGTCTATGTAATTAATATTAATCTAATACAGAGGGGGATTCTAAATGACAACATTAACTAAAAAAGAATTAGCAGTATTAAAAGCAATCGACCGTTCTGAGTATGGTGACCAACTAACCGATACAATATGGACTTTTTCAATATTCTATAACATCTCCGATGAAGAAATACAGTCTGAGGGAATTACAGAAAGATCATTAGGTGGAATAATCGCATCTTTAAATAACAAAGGCTTGGTGCGTTCACACAAGGGATGCGAGCCAAATGAAGATACAGTAACCATTACTGATGCGGGTGCTAAGGTTTATATTGATGCAGTAGATGACGTTCCGTTTAATTTCACCCACTTTGGGATCTACTAAAATGCTATTAAAGGAATACAAAAAAGAATATAAAGATTATTTTATGTTTATTAATGTTCATCATTCAATGATTAAAGTATCTATACACAATTACAATGATGATGATTTTAATTATAGAAATGATTTTATAGATTATTCTGTTGATGAAGTTTATGAAGTCTTATGTCATAGAATAGATGAAAACAGACTAGAAGAAACGAAGTAGTATTAATTTTTTAAATCAAAAATAGGGGATTTTAACATGGCTAATAATGTAGAAAATATAACATCTTCAAGTGACAGAATTGGGCTAATAGTCTCAGTATTAGCCCATTGGAATAAAAATCTACCAGAGTGCCTTAAAACGACAGACGAGAACGATAATATGTTTATCCTGACTCAGGATGATCTTGCGGAACTAAACGAAGTCTTTGAAACGTTACCAGCAGAAATCAGAACTAAACTGATCGATGTTTTCGTCAACAGTCACATTCCTTCGATTGAAAAGTGATCGGAGCGATTGTAAGACTGTTAAACCACCTTATACAGACTAGGGGATAAATATAATGAAAACGAATAATATTGACAATTTACGCCAACGTATAACGGACAGAATAATAGAACAATTGGAAACATGCGAATCTTCAGATTACAGCCAACCTTGGTTTACTCTAGGAGAGATACCAAAAAATGCAGTAACTCACAAGCAATACCATGGTATCAATACACTTTGGCTTGGTTTATCAGGATTCAATACGTTAGAGTTCGCCACATATAAACAATGGGAATCAATAGGAGCGCAAGTTCAAAAAGGCTCGAAAGGCTATCCGGTAATTTTTTATAAAGCTCTCAAAATCAAAGACAAAGTGACAGAAGAGGATAAAACTATCCCCTTAATGAGATATTCGACTGTATTTAATTGTTCTCAGGTAGACGGATATGAACCCAAAATAATACCATTAAATGATAATAAATCAATAGAACATGTTGATAGTTTTATCTACAATTCTGGTATAAACATAAAGCACGGATTTGATCGTGCTTGTTTCATTCCTTCAATTAATCAGGTTCACATGCCGGAGTTAGGGCAATTTAAAGACACGAACAACTATTATTCTGTATTGTTTCACGAACTCACACATGCCACCGGACATAAATCTAGGTTAGATCGTAATATGAACGGCTGCTATGGCGGCAAAGATTATGCGTATGAAGAGCTAATCGCGGAACTTGGATCAGCATTTAACATGGGCAGTCTCAAATTAGATTCAACTCCGCGAGATGATCACGCTATCTACATCAAGTCATGGCTTAGGATTCTAAGAAAAGATAACAAATTTATTTTTAGTGCCGCAGCCAAGGCGCAAGCAGCTTTAGATTATCTTGTTGAAATGCAAGAAAAGAACAGAAGAGCAGCATAACAACCAAGGATAAACAACAATGATTAAATTATCAAAGATGAGTGGAAAGCTTAAAGGCATTGGAGCCATCAATACCAATACAACTAGCAATGGATTTTGCATCAAACAGAATGGCAATGGCAAGCCAGACTCAATTTGTAGTGAGTGCTATTCTTGGAGAATATTAAAAACATTCAGAAAAAATGCTGTACCAGCCTTTGAACACAATTCAAAAGTATTAAGTGAAAAGATAATCCACCCTGATGGGCTGCCAATAACGAATTACGCTTACTTTCGTTTTAACGGACATGGCGAGCTAATCAATAGCAATCACTTCCATAACTTGCTAAATATATGCAAGAAAAACAAGAAAACTACGTTTGCACTCTGGACTAAAAGAAGTGATATTGTGAAAAGGGAATTGAAATCTAGGGATAAACCTAAAAACCTAATATTGGTTTATAGCAATCCAAAAATAGACAGTGTTATCGGAATACCTAAAGGTTTTAATAAGGTATTTAATAACGTATCGCATGACATTGGAACTAATTGCCATGGTAAGTGTATAGATTGCTTAAAATGTTACAATACAAGCAGATACAAGGCCAACAATGTGATAACTGAACAAGTTAAGTAAACCCCATGAGGATATAACTATGAATACAACTAAAACATTTAAAACTAATCCTGAAATTTTAGACCATCATAGGGGCGCATATTATCTGGACTCCGCCTTGTTTGATGCTCAACAAGCGTTCTGGGCAGTAATAGTAGTATTAATTTTTTAAATCAAAAATAGGAGAATGAAATGTCAAATTATTCTTATTACGAAGCGGAGAATTTCATTTACGAAATAAGCCAACGGTTAGCTGACGAACCGGACTACGATGATTACCTTAAACCAAAGCTCAAACAAACCGTAGACCATTTAAATAAGCTTTGGGAACGGGAAAATCGAATTTCTAATGAAGCCGTTGGAATCAAATCAGCCAAACAAATGGGAGTAGATTGGGTTGATTTCCAGCACAAAACAGAGGATAAATAAAGATGAGCGAACTAATTGAAGTACTGGCTATCACATTATACTGCACACTCTTGGTAGTGCTGTCGTTACTCGGGTTCTACGGCGTGGCAATTGGCGAATTGCCGCCGCTTTTCCTGATGTGCCAAGTTTTAGTATTAGGATTCTTAACACTAGCGCACAAGTAATTATACCGTAATTATCATGACAACATGCGGATAGAAGTACCACGAACACAACACAGGAGTTAAAACCATGACTACATTATTAAATTTCCAGCTTAAAAGTATTAAACACTCCGAGTTTGCATCGCATGAGACTCATTGTTACCAAGCCACTTTGTATTTGAATGGAAAGAAATTCTGCCATGTGAATAATGATGGCTTCGGTGGTTGCGATTATCAAGGCGTAATTGCTCCATTCACTCAAGATGATGTTGAGCGATGCAATGAGTGGATAGCGAACAATCACACATGGACACTGTTCACCGAGGGTGCGGTCAAGTTGGGCGATAAGCCATACATTGAAGTGCCGCCTTATACTAAGGATGCCCTGAAGCCAAACATTGAGACAGTCTGTAATGAATTATTGACTGAATGGCTAATTCAAAGGGATATTAAGAAATCCCTAAGAAAGGTCTGCACTTATGACAGGGTTAATAATTCCGTTAATCTATGGGGCAAAGTTAAAGATGATAAGGCTCAGGTGGCCGCCTACTTAAAGAAAGCGCACCCAGAAGAGGTCATATTGAACGGTTTGCCAATGGCTGAAGTGACCGCGTACTTCAGAAAAGCTGGATAGTAGTGCAAAGGGTAGCCAGAGTACCCTTATCAGTGCAATCCAGCACTAAGCGAGGATAAACAACAATGATTAAACTATCAAATAGGAGCATATAAACATGATCGAAAGAGAACCTGGAATACCAACATCATTTAGACTTCCTAAACCACTAGATGATGATATTAAAACCTATATACGCCATGTCCCGCAGAAATTCGATTTTCCCGCCTCCAAAAGCTCCGTTATTATCATGTGCATTGAAATAGCGATGCCCGATTTATTAAAGGATGCTATGTGGTGGGCTGCAAACGAAATAAACGAGGAGCAATAGCGTGGTAATACAATGAATACAATTATCAGACCAAAGCGAAAGCACATTAAACCTATCTGCGAATATCTAAGGTTACATAGAGTGCCTTTTATTATTGAAGTTGGCCTTCAAATATCAATTAAAGACTTATCGAAAGTTCATCTGGCGCGGATTCGCCAATTTATAACTAACTAGGACTACATCCTAACTCGAATTATCCGTCAGTGAGTTGTTGTGTTTTATTAACAACTCGCTGATGGATAGAATCACTTGTTCCAGATCGGGATTGTGTACGCTCTGCTGAGTGATTATCTCCATATACCTATATGTTAGCATAGCCAAGTCACTTGAATAGCTTGTAACATGTGGCACTGGAGGGCTTAGAATTGGGTGTTTCTGCTGCATTAACGGCAATGAGATTGCAGCCAAAACCATCAATAAAAGGATGATTATTTCAAGTTTTTTTGTCATTATTTCCTGTATTCCTTCACTATTTTCTCCCCAGACCTTAAAAAAACGTACCCTGTGATGCCTAACTCCAGAAGGTTATACATGTCTGGAGGAATTGTCAATATTGGTGCATCTGTCCAAAATAGGGATAAATACGGATATAAAATATGGTTATTTACGATAACCGCGACAAAACTCAGCATAGTAATTGGTCGCCAAGCAGCTACTATGAAATGCTCAGATTTAGTCTCACCTAATACTACACCTGCCTGTAGTTCTAATTCTTTAAAGAATGCAGCGTTTTCAGCGCTCAGCAGCGCGGCTTTAGCTTCATTCGCTTTAATCGGATCGGGTATAAACTTGTCAAGCAGTTTTGTAGCTATTGGCAGTAAGGCTAACATTCGTCATACTCTAAACTTGCCACTAATTCTTCAGTAAATTCTTTATTTCTCAGAATCAGTTGAACAATACCACTCTCCAGAGTCCTTACAAGGGACTCGTCCTGATTATGGTCAAGCGTGTAGTTAATTCCATACTCTGCAATCATAGCGTGTAATGCCTCATGTAGTAGGGTTGAGACTTGTTGACGGTCTTTCGCTCGGCTGTCAATGAAGATTTTTTCCTCCTCGAAATCAGTATAACCCCATATTGAACCTAATTTCTTTTTCCTAACTTTATACGTGGTGGCTCCGACTCTGATTTTTTTGATCATCTCACATGCGTTCCATGTATTCGTTTAGTGTCTTGAAATCGCTTACCACATTCTTTGTTCAAACATTTGTATCTCTGGTACACCCCAAGTGATGTGTAGGCCATTCCCTGCTTCTTGTAAACAGATGAGCGACAAGCGGGACATCCATCATATTGTCCCTCGTATAGCATTCTATTAGGCACATCAATATAGGGCTTAATGCGCTCAAATATCGCTATGAGTAAATCAACGTCTTGAATATTATATTTAACCATGAATCTGATTGAATTCTCGGCTAATATCTTGTTTGGTTTTTCTCCGACAGGCGGATATTTTAACTGGACAATGTTGTCCCATAGTTCCATCCCGCCCGTATCTATCTTTTGACCTAAGCCGAAAAATCTCCCAATAAAGTCTAGTTTATTAGAGTCTAAAGCAAAGTGTTTCCTTGCTTGCTTCAAGGTGTCGATTGTCCTGAATTTGGGGAGGGGGGGGAGCCCGTAATAAGCTACCCTGCCGTGAAACTTCTTCCAATCAAACTTATCACCGTTCTGGTGGAGCAGAATATCAACTCCGCTATCTAGGACTTTATATAACTTTTTAACTACATGCTCATCATCGTAGATATTGGCGGTAAATTTCTTAGGCTTATCAAGGATGGATACAGCGTAAGTTTCTTCCTCGTCTACAAATCTCCATGCCGCACAGACTAAGGATGTGCTTTCAATTATTGAATCTTGGCGCACGTTTGCCTTGAATAACCTCCATGTTGGCACTATCATAGGGAGAGTCTCAATATCCCACGCTAGTATTCGCATACCCACTCCAATTTGTTACAGTACCAGTAGTATAGACAGGTTTACATCAAGCGCCTTATGGATGTGCTGCGCGTTCCGTTGGGTCAAGAAAGTCGCCGTTTACGTCTTTGATCTCTAGGTGGCAATGCTGCGTGATCCCCTCGTAGGGTAACTCTTGAGTCACGCCTAAGACTGTATCTAGATCCACAACATCGCCCTTCTTAACGGACGGTTTGACGTAGAAATACCTCCATTGCAGCCCTTCAATGTCAGTTACTTCGACATATCGGTATTTTAAATCATGGCTGTAAGGATAACCAATTTTTGAAATTTCACCATACACGGCGGAATAAACGCTTGTGCCTGGATAGCAAGCCAAGTCTATTCCGTTGTGTGTGTGTGTGCCTCTTGGTGCGCCGAAATGCCCTGAGCCTTGCGCGTCTAATGTCCTAGTTGGTAGTCTTGCTCTCACGACAGCCCGAAATAAGTCAATATTGCTGCTGTCATTATTGCCGAGCCTATACTCACCCATATTTTGAGCCTATTTACTAGGCTGTCATGTTTGGTTTCTATCACTTGAACTGAGGTTGTTAACCCTGGTCTACCATTACCGTAGAGAGTCTCTTCGATTTTATCCTGGCGCTTAGTGAAATCAGCTTCATGTCTATCGAAGCGTCCATGTAGGGCTTTCACAGTGCCGCTGACCTCCGTTATTGCTATTAATAGTTTTTGATCATCCATAAGGAGCTTTGTAAGGTGTTGATTATTGAAGGAATTTAGGGAAAGCGCAGCCACACGATTATTGTAACCGTTTGTTTTTACTAACAATTAAAGTTAGTAAGTTACTAAACTACAGGCAAGAAAATGCCCTTATATTATAGTTAGACAACGAAAAGGGCAAAAAGTTCAATTTATTTTTAATAAGTTTGTTTTCCTAGGATAACGCCTCTTACTCCTTTTGACTGAAAACTGAATGTAGATGATAGATTATATTATTACACTCCGCATAACCCTTCGCACTCTTCACCAAACATATCTCTTTGGTTGGTGTGGACTAGTGATTCAAAGTCTATCTCGTCAAGTGGCTTAAATTCTTTATGGAGATATGGCGTTCCTTTTATGGATGGGTCTGTTAATGCGGCTATTTGTAACTTCTTTTCAAACTCTACAGATTCAGTAAAATCATTTGGGGTTTCTGTTTTGATTTTATGCCATAATTTATTATCGTGAAATGGGCAGTTCTTGCATGATGATTGTTTTGGCTCCCAATACCCATTATCCAGCATCCAATCAACACACTGTTGCCTGTAAATATATTTTTCAAGTAATGGGTGTCGATGTTGTATATATCTTTGCCGTGAAGGTTTGGCGCGGTGCGCTTCATCCACGCTAATTCCGATCCATTTAATTGCTAATATTGTAGCGCCGCCACGCTTAACACCGCATAATTCTTTAATTTTCCTATTAACCGCCCACACTTTATAGTCTTGGGTGCATTGCCTCCCAAGAAGACCGCCATTCGTACCGTCTGGATTTCTAAGCCACACAGGGATTTTAATCTTAACCCTGCCGCCAGCAAAATGATCCTTCATTAAATCCCCCTTAGAAACAACAAGGATGGGAAATGATACGCACTCTTGCAGCCTCTTAACGTCACTATAAACGTGATCGGGTTCGTTTTTCGTATCTGCCATAATAGCATAATCTGGCTTTGGCGTTATTTCTCCATGCTCCGCCATGAGACACATCGCTTGCGTTTGAACGCCCCCGCCATGACTCAAAATGTTTAATACACTCAAACTGGCTCCAGCCATTCTAATTTTACCCCATGAATAGGCTTTCTCTGCGGGTCACGATACAGCCATAATGTTGCTACTTTGCGCTTTATTTCGTCAATTATTGCTGTGTAAGCCATGTTGGAAGGGGCTTTCATGGGGCCCCCTATAATTTTAACCTTGTCGCCGACCATGTATTCGCTTTGGCCTGTGATGATCTGTCCTTTGTCGTTTTCCCTCTTCTTTAATCGTTGAATAAATTTATCGGTCGTTGTGCTATAGTTTTTAACCCCCCCAAAGCACGTTACTGCCACTAACCAGCGTCCTAGCACAGATTCTACCTTTTTAAACTCACTCTCGCGGTTCATCTTGACAAAAATATAAGATGGATATAATGCGATCATGTATTGCTGTTTTTTCCTGGCATCACCCCTTGTTTTAGGGCAGTAAACTCCATAAATTTTAAGATCATTTGTGCCGTTGAATATATCGAATAACCTTTGTTCAACTTTAATCTCTTGTCCCATCCTAGTATAACCTAAGTACCATCGTGGGTCTGATGAGACTTGATCTGGGGCTTGTTCGGTTTCCCGTTTGTCATTAGGGTGGATGATGCTACCGTAGTGGTACATTTATGCGAATAATTTACCTTCTTATGTGGTTTAACAGTCTTACAATTGATCTGCCTAATGCAAATGCCATATTAACTGGGACTGCATTACCAATTTGTTTGTATTGTGAGGACATTGAACCTTCAAATTTCCAATCTCGGAAGTTTTTATTTAAGGGCACTGTTAGAGTTTCCCTCTCAAGGGTCGGGAGTATTTCGAGACAGTCACCAAGGTATAACGTGGCGTTTCCTATGATTTCTTTCATTCAAACAACCTAACTTGCTTTTGCGCTTGTTCAATTCGTTCACAGGCTATATCGAAATACTTAGGTTCAATCTCTATTCCTATAAACTTCCTTCCTAGGTTCATACAAGCTACGCCTGTTGTCCCAGATCCCATGAATGGATCTAGGATTGTTTGAGGGTCTTTCTTACAGTTTGTAATAGCCCATTCCATAACGGGGACTGGTTTTTGTGTTGGGTGTACTCTGATTTCCTTATTTTTCATATTTTCCTGCAGCATTCCCGCCCATTGGTAACGCTTTAATCTTGCCGCGCCATTAATATTAGTCCACGCCAATTCACAATCTGCAAAATCTGACTTACCATTAACCTTATCCCAAATAAGCCAACAGGATGAGGGCGGCAAGTCAAAGTAATTTCCGCCAAATATAACTTGCTCTATTGATATGGATATGGCTGCAGCTAATTGCTCTGTGCTTGCGGGGGCATTATCCCAATCGTCATTATCAAAAACTGTGACTTTTGCTAATTTTCCCCTACTAGCGTTTTTTCCTGCAGCCTCACCTATCCCATAAGGCGGATCAGTGATCACCGCATCCACTTTCTCAAGTGTTGGGAGAATTTCGAGACAGTCACCAAGGTAGAGCGTGGCGTTGCCGATTATAATTGGGTTACTCACGCATCCCCTTGGGTTTTATTTGCTTCGCTCATTGTCGTTCTCCAAACCTATCAGGCCAAGGCGGTAACGTAACCGCAAATTTATCAGCAATATGCCTGACGATTATATCTACTACTAAATCTGGATCTACTGTTGTCATATCGTTTGTGCTTTCAATATGAGGGTAAACGGTTTCCATTACAGGCCTCCAGAGGTGTTCCTTAGCGGAACCCTCTGACCAAGGTATTTCTGCACTCGGTTTAAGTGTCTTTTTCATATCCAGCCCGTTAAGGTTTAGTGTCTCAGCCACTTGTCTTAGCCAAACGTGTAAGGAGGCGCGTTGTTTAGCGGTTAGTGGCGGGTATTCTTTATCGGTCATTTTTTATACACAACCAACCATTCAAAATTCAATCAACTCTATATAACCTGTTTTACCTTCTTCGCGTAACTCTCTTATTCTGGCGTATTCCTCACGATAATGCTTGGCTATATCTTTTAATTGCCTTTTAATCCCGTGAGCAGGGGTGTTTGCTATCCGTTCAATTTCCTCAAACCTTCCCTCACCTATATTTTTTAGAAAGAACATATCTTTCTCAGCAGCGTGTCCGTCAATATACCTATGGCAACCATAACAACCAGCCGCAGCGTTATCAGGGATAAATCTTGTTGACCAATTACCTCTGGTCTTAAAGTGCATACAATGTAGGGCTTTCGTTGGGGGGGTGTAAATAGTGCCACAACGCTGACAAGTCCACTCATACGACTCACGAATAGCTCGGCTAAAAGCCTTATCTGCGGGGGTTGTCAGCATCCTCTACGCTCACATATTCGTTACAAAATGCTTGGGGTGGTACGGGCGTTTCATCCTCTCTGTGACAGATCCAAACCAGTTCGTCATAGTGGGCGCTAGGTAAGGGCTGTATCCTTACAAAACGACAAGTGGAACAGGTGTCTTTCATTGCCCATATTTTTTGTTGTGAGAGATTTTGGCGTTTCATAACTCTCTTGTTAGTGTTTTTAGCATCATATCACTTCTAGTATTTTAAGGAATTTCACCAGTCTACCACACTTTACCCTCATTTGGTTTCTCCTCTCTCTAGGGCTATCTGTTCTTCTGCGGTTAAATCTTGAAATGGGTCAGTTTTCTTGTTCATCATCTCTGCTAGTGCTTTCCTTGTCTCTTGCTTCTTCGCGTTGTCATCAATAACCTTGCGCTTACCTTTGTTCAACCATTTGTCAATCTGCGGTCGTAGGTGATCAGGGCAGGGTACTCCCTCCTGTAGCACTTTAGGGGGAACATATCGTTCATCAATAGACTTGAACTTGTTGCTGTCCGTCTTAGCGTCATAACCGCAGTTGTCACAGCGTTTATTTAGTAGTGGTTTGCCGCAATCGGGGCAAGTTCTATTTTGCATAACTATCTTTCATCTTCTTCCAAACTCTTACTGAGGCTTGCCAATCCTTCATCCTATTACCTCTACCAACCATCCATCCGTTTGACTCGTAGTGGTTAAAAAATGTGGCTGCGTCAATTTCAAAGTCTATTTCACCAGCGTAAGCCCGAATTTCACAAATTGTAGGTTTTTTAAAGCGAGTTTTCTTCTCTTCTAGTTTGGAAATGCGGGTTTCTAGGCTATCAATTCTATCTTGTAGCTTTGTTACCCAATTCTCTAAGTCTTCAGGATTCATCATGGTTTAGTTTCTCTCATAGCCAAGCCGTATGTGGTCTAATATCACAATATGGTAATCCCGCAGGATTAATTCGTCTCTCACTTATCACTCCGCCTATTTATAGTTGGCGCTTCTAGTCTATACCTACCACTTAAACGAGTGTTTACAGGAAATGCGGTGAATCAACCTACTTTTCCTACCCTGGCTTTGAATAAAGGGCTGATAGCCTTTTGAAATGTAGCTACTAACATTCTACGCCAGTTTCGTTGGCCGCTGTGTGCGCGTTCACGGACAAGAATCTTGGGAATAAAAAAAGCCCTTAGAATTCTTGACTCAAGTTTAAACACCCTGTCGCTAGAGAGGACTGCCCTTTCGGACAGTGAGTCAAGAAATCAAAAGACTTTCTTAGCGACAAAGTGTTTAATACTCATTAATACTCATTAGACTATGAAATGACTAAAAAGTTCAATGTAACATGAATAAAGTTAAATTTCTTTTCCTAACCTTAAAAAAAGAGGGCTATTACAGCCCTCATAAAGAGCCTTGCAAGGGGGGGCAAGGCTTTAGGGGTTCATTCTTCTGGAATCCTCATAAAGAAGTCATATAACCGCTGAATATGGTCTATTCCAGGGTTCTTTGTATGGCCTGAACTGATCTTAATTAATGTATGATAGGGTACGCCTGATTGTTTAGCAACAAACCGTAACCTACCTCTGTTCTCTTTAATGTGCTTCAGCACTGTTTCTTTTATAGGCATAGGTCTATTATAAACACTGTATTTTCATAGTCAAGTATTATTTTAATATAAATAATACCAAATAGGGTTTGACGCTGGTTAAACCCTATGCTATTCTCTGCGTAACCTTAATGTATAGATCACTATATAAAATCCATGATTTATACAGGCAAGTTTTGAGATAAATATAAAGTTTATATAGAGGCAAAGAAAAAATGAAAGACAGGAACTATAAACCAATACCAATAACGCTATCAGCACATCCAGAAATATGCCCGAATCCTATTCCGAGGGCGAAGTTTAATTGTGGCGTAATGCTGGACAATGACATACGGCGGTCAGGTTTTCCACCAGGCGAAGGGCGTTATTACCAATTCTGTAATAAATGCGGTTTTGTTTATTACGACTTAATGTTAACTTAATATAGGGCATATCAAATGACTGAAGAAAACTCAATGGTAACACCTGAAACCCTACTCGAAAGGGAAGAGAAAAAGCTTGCTGAATATAAAATGCAGCTTGTTGAGAAGTGGTTTAGGGATACTGACAATTCCACTGATTGGGTAGAGGATCTCTCTGAGGAAGAGGCAAAGTCACAACTAATTGATGCTTTGCTTGAACCTAGAGATGGTGATACTCCCTATGAGCAATGTGAATACTACCGTAAGAGGTGGGCTGAATCACAAGCAGATGAGGAAATGGAATGAGTAAAGCACTTTGGGATGACGCTTACATTGGCAAACACACTGAATTAACAGATAGTGGCTTATCAGATGATGATATAGAAAGGGAAGCGACTAAGTGGGCTAACGAAGCAAGCGAAAGGGAACAGGAATATGCAGATCATATTCAGGAAATGAACATATACCAGAGAATACTTACGGTGAGAGAATCATGAATTGGCGACAAGCACAAGAAGATGAGGAGGAACAGATGGATGAGGTTCAACGGATGCAAAGAGAAGATGAGGCTTGGGAAAAGTTTTTAAACAAACTAGATAGACTAGATAGACTAGATAAACTAGATAGACTAGATAAACTAGATAAACTAGATAGACTAGAGAGACTAGAGAGAGAAGATAATGAACATATACCAGAGAATACTAGCGGTAATGGAAGAGGTTTCTTATATCCAGAAATCCGACAAGAAAGTAAACAACCAATATACATTCGTGAGTCACGATGCGGTGTCGGCTGTACTGCACCCTTTACTGGTTAAGCATGGAATAGCGGTAATACCAAGGGTTTCTAGTTGGGGTCAAGATGGGAATAGAACGTCTGCTGACGTAGTGATTGACTTTGTAAACGCTGATAAGCCAGAAGATAAGGTAGAAGTGCCTTGCTTTGGGTTTGGGATTGACCCTCAAGACAAAGGCCCTGGAAAAGCGGTTAGTTACGCAACCAAATACGCTATGCTCAAAGTATTCGTTTTAGAGACAGGAGATGACCCTGAGAGAGATATGATTGACCATGTAGGGGATGAGATAGAGTTAGCGGTAAAGTACGCTCTGGAGGCCGTAGAGAAGGGAGATTGGGTAACTATCTGTGAGATGGATGGTGAGCATGAAATATGGATGAAAGTTTGGAGCGAACTCACTAATCCAAAGAAAAAGGTTATCAAGGAAATGATTGCGAAACGTACCGATTATAGGGATTTATTAATAACGTCTACCCTTGGGGAAGATCCAACGGGAGTTAAGCAGTTGTGGGATGAATTAGATAAAAGAGAGAAGGAAAGCGTTTGGGCTTGTCTCAATGATGAAACGAAAGAGTTTATTAAATCCGCAGTAGTTCCAACAATCATGACCGATAAGGAAACAGTATGAATATATTTAATTTTACAGGCAATTTGGGTAACGATTCTGATACTAGGCACACTACTAGCGGGAAGGTTGTTTGTAGTTTTAGCGTAGCTGTTAAATCGGGCTACGGAGAAAGGGAATCAACGAATTGGGTACGATGCTTCTTATGGGGTAAACGCGCTGAGGGGAAGTTGCCTGGATACCTTATTAAAGGCCAACAGGTTGCTATCTCAGGCGAATTGTCGAACAGGGAATACGAGAATGATGGAGTGAAACGTTATAGTTTGGAAGTGAATGTGAACACGTTGGATCTGATTGGTAAGGCGGGTGAGCAAAAGCCACAACCTAAAGCACAGAACACTAGGGATGATTTTGTAGATGACAATATACCTTTCTGATGAAAGGCACTCACATATATAAGTTATGTAATAAGTGTGGTGATGTGGAAGGTAAACATTATGTACGCAAACCAAGAAAGGAGGGAGGGAAGGGAAACGTAGAACCTTTTTGTATTAGTTGTGTGGGTGAAATTAAACGGAAGGCGAAAGCTAAAAAAGAGGCTAAGATGAACACTTGTTGGGAAGGTTACCACGACTGTGCCTCGTTTAATGTCATCGGTAAACAGATGATGCGTAAGTAGCTATTCCATTACAGGGACTTTGTGGGTGCGTTGTTTGTAGACTGCTTTTTTTGCTTCTATTGGTTCCTTGATAATTTTTCCGTCTTTATCTTTTAACCCAGATTCAGCTTCGACTTCTGGCGATACTAATTCCATGACAGCACTACCTTGTTTATCCACCATAGGGAAGTATTCCCATACAGCCTCTTCGACTTCCTCTTCACCATTGTCAACAACAGCAACACCATCAATTATCTGGACTCGCTCATAGGGGCGCATTACTTTTTCAGTCTTTTGTTTTTTAGGTAATTCATCCTTGAGTGCTTGTTTAACTTCTGGAGTCCAGATAATATCAGTAACAGACCTTAGTTCAGGGACATCACTTAATGAATTATATGTCACTCCACCAACATTTACATTCCTCTTTCTATCTATTCTTACAATGCCAGTAAGTTTAAAACACTCAGCAGCCAATGCCCTTAGTTCTGTCAAGTCAGGATATTCCTCTTGCGCTCCAGAATATTCACTTACCATTGCCAGCCTTTTATCAAGGCTTGATAATTCTGCATCTTGGAAAGTAACGACAATATCTTCACCAGTGGACATTTCAAACACAACATTGATGTAATGACCGCCATTTAATTCATAACCTTTAATTATCATATTATCACCTATCTGCTGAACATCGTTAGATCAATACCTATTGCGCCACCCGTTCTGTTTTCGATGTAACAAGTTGTGGTGTTCACAGCAATGGTCAAATTACCATCTGAACCTGTTGTCCCTGTGTGAACACCAGTTGCGAAGGCAATGTTGGTCGTGCGTTCCAAAACAATTTCATAGGGTGTTTCTGAGGCTTCTATCCTAACAAAGCCATTTGGCCTGCCATTGGCTGGACTACCACCAGTGCCAAGTTTCAATATTGCCCCACTAACTGTTACAAAGGAAATAACACTATCATCACTAATAACATTAGTTGATGATGAAAAATTAGCAGCATTAACTTGTCCAGTTGTGGTTATATCCTCGTCACTAAATGATATAGCCCCAGTGTCCGAACTGATAGCCGCCCCGTTAATAGTGATATTATCAACCGTGAGAGTTGTAAGAGTCCCTAAACTTGTAATAGCTGCTTGTGCCGCCCCCGTTACTGTTGCGGCTGTGCCTGAAACATTACCTGTGACATTACCAGTTAATGCGCCAGTAAACCCAGTTGAAGTAATAGAGGTTGCTCCTGTTACTACTCCCGCATCAATAACTATCGCTCCATCAAGTCGTATGTTCTGACCTGCAAACGGCACTATTTCTAAATTAGAACCAGTTGCACAACTAATGGTATTACCGTCTATTGTAATATTATCTATTGTGGCAGCCGTGAATGTCCCAGCAGCAGCAGTAGTCGCTCCGATCACACCATTAATACCACTTCCGTCTATAGTTAATATGGATGTGCGTGCATCAGAAAGCACCCTTAAAAGGGTTAAGATATTAGTCGCTTGCGTGATGTCCCAATCAAACCCTTCTGAGATGTCGTCATCGTGCCGCCATGCACATGTAGCATGATCACCAGCATCCTGACTATAAATTGTGTGTGTCGCAGGGTAAGAGGTAGTGGTGCTTTCTAGGCCTGCGTGACCCGCATCGCCTGCTTGTCCAGCACAAACAACATCACCGTCATTATTAACCCAGAATCGTTCCCGTAAAACATCACTACCATGTTTGGTAACTGCGATTCCTACATTGCCGCCTGTGTTCGTCCGAGTAGGAGTTGGTTCTGTTAATCGTGATTGTATCTGTCCCGTTCTGCCGTAATTAGGTGAACTACTCCCCCAGTCAGTAGCTATCCAGGGTTGCCAATAAAGGACACCGCTAAGTTCACCTGTCAACACCGCAGTTGGGGAGGTTAGCGTTCCATTAACCCGCCTTATAGCAATCTCAGAGGTATCATTCTGTTCGGCTACAATAATCGACCGACAGTAGAGCTTTTTAGTAGAATCGTTGTATAGAAAATCTGGTGCTGATTGTGTTCCTATAGTATTAGTGAAGTTAGCTGGCGCACCAAAATTATTCGCAGCCGCTTTAAAAGATGTGCTGTCAAGTGTGGTAAATGTAAATGTCCCGCCAGCAAACGCTAAATCGTTTGCCGAGTGAGTAATGGTTATATCGCCGCTATCCCAATTTATCACCCCACCACTTGCTAGGAATAAATCACTCCAGGCTGTACCTGATATTCCTAATGAAGCCCCGTCATCTGTTGCTAACCCTAGAGAGGCGGCTAATATTTTATATATATCACTTCCGCCAACCTTAACGTCAATTTGGTCATCCGTATCTGCGGTAATAGACGTATCGCCGTCAACGTCTAAGACGATTTCTTCACCGTTGTGGTCTATTACGCCAGTTATTACTGTTTGCCCGTCCTTATCTACCGAATCGGTTAATGCCGTTTCAATATCCGTCATTGTGTTGTTGTGGGTAGTGGAACTAATGGTTGTTCCAGTTACAACAGGATTGCCAGCGGGGAGGTTATAAGTGCCTGAGCCGTTACGCGCCACTTGCATTCCCCGTTACTATTGTGTTGCAATGTTTAAACTTCATATAGTTAATCCTCATATATTTGTGATGCTCCGGCGCTTATTGCTCTGCATGTGTTGATTGCTCTGCCATGGATACTACGGCTGTTGTTGCTCTGCCAGCGTTGACCGCAGTAACAATTTCTATCATAGCTTCTATTTCTTTTGCTTTAGCTCGCTTCATTACATCAAGCATAAAATTTGGATCTTTCATAAGTTCCCCAATACGCACTAATGTAGCTGTTTCTGTCTTACCAAATAGCCTTCTAAGCAAGCCGTTCACTACCATAACTGGTCGCCATAAGGCATTTATAAGTTGTGGGGGCTCAATTTCTTCTAATATTATTCCGGCCTTTTTGAGTCCTGCTTTAGCTAGAGCCTCATAGTTTTCTTTTCTGGTTAAATCCTTAGCCACACCACTAATTGCCTTCATTTGTTTGGGGGTTAGGACTTCAGATAATGACTGTCCACTTCTGTTAAACCCCGTTACCTTAGGGACTGTTTTTGGATTTCTAAGTGCATTAGCTATAGGTGCGGCTTTTTGTGGTGCAGCAGCTTCTGATGCGCCAACGGCTTTCGTTGGCTTATTAAGCTTCTTGCCAAAATGCTGTCCCAACTTCATTCTGTCGGCACGGTCAGATAATTTTTTATACTTTACTAGGTATTTTTTCCATATACCGCCGCTTGCTGGCTCCATTAAATCGTCAATAACTATTTGTAATTTACGCTCCAAACTAATTGCTAAATCGGTATCAAAATCCCCTTTTATTTTCATGTTATTTTTAATGTCTTTGCCTATGCCTTTCCTAATGGAATATAAATCTTTTGCGTTAATAGTATTGTTTTTAGAAAGCTTTTTGTATTCCGCAGCACTAATATTTTTGTTTTTAGAAAGCCCTGTTATTTTCTTACCTAAATCATCATCTAGTTGCCTTTTGGTAGCGTCTTTTATTTTTCTTACTAAATCATCCATAGTCTTTGTAACAGCATCAATAGTCCTTAATCCAGGTTCATTCCTTATTTTGTTAATATTGTCTAATAACGGTTTATTACTTACACCAGTGCGGTTAGCGGCATCAATAGCCGCTTTCCTCATAGGATCAGTAACTTTGTCCCTATGTCTTATGGCAGCAGCCAGATCATCTGCTGTACCACCTATCTTTTGTAAGGCTTTTGTTCTAGCACGTGCATTGGCTTTTGCAAGGTCAGTATATATTGTTGGCGTATATGCTTTGCCTTGCTCGGCTAGTGCCGAGAATTCAGTAGACCCCGCTGGGGACGCAGCTTGTCCAGCAGTTGGTTTACTACCTTTTACATAATCCTTACCCTCTCTTGCTTTTCTTGCAGCCTCTCGTAGGGCGTTCATTACTGCCCGAGTTCTATCCCCTGCCGCCTCCACAGCCATTCTCCCCACAATCGGATCATAGCCTTCTTTACCCCAGGGCTCCCAGACTCTCTTGAGTCCTCGCACTACGGCTCCTCCTGTCAAATCCCATATAGGTTTCACACCACGATCCCACACGGTCTTTATTCCTGGGCCTATAGCTTGCCCACCCATTTCAAACATTGCGCCTTCACCAACATTCTTCACGCTTTCTTTTGCAGCCTCAACCATACCTGGATCAGGTCGATTGCCAAGCCATACATCCATTTGGTCTCCTAATGCTTTAACACTACCATAACCCAAAGCAGCGCCAGCGACAGCACCTGGTGGGCCAGTAGGTGCGCCAATAACACTCCCAGCAACGGTGGCCCCCGTTGAAAGCCAAGGCTCAACATTGCTTTTAACATTATTGGCAATATTCCATAATTCAGGGTTGTTATGCGCCCATGGTGGAGCATCTTTTGGCAGTGGGCGCATATCCGGTTTGAAGATTGGCATCTGTTGGAGAAAGTTAGGTTCCTCTTGGGGTGCTCCACTTGGTAATGTGATAAGCCCTCGATTAACAGCCTCATCAAACTTTATCCTAGTTTCTGGATCAAATCTATCCTGAAGCCCTCTATTGGCAATCTCTTGCCATTTTTCCTTCTTATTACCTGACATTAATCAAACAACTCATCATCTGACAGATTGGAAAGGTTACTTTTCGGTAAATTCTGCTCAGAGGCTTTAGGTGTCATGTTTTCCTCCGACAGTTTAAGTTGGGCCTCTATTTCCGCCCTTTCTTCTGGTGTCAGCAAACTTTCCGCTTTTATTTTTGCTTGGGTTAGTATTCGCTCGACTTTTAAAAGTTCGTCTGCTGCTAATTTGTCACTAATCCTATCATTACCTAAAATAGTGGCAGCTTTTCCAAGCATTCTAGCTTCAAAATCAGATATAGCACCAGACCCCTCCATCTTTTCACGATTTTCTATCGAAAGGTATGCAACAATTTGCTCTATCTTTGCCTTAGCATTGGTAGTTCCTGGTAAGAACGTTGGAGTCAACCCCTGCATTGCACCGTAATAAGCATTCATATTATTCTTATGCGAGTTCAACCAAGTAATATTCTCTAAAATATTGTTATACCCTTTTATATTCTCGGGGGCGGCTAGCCGCGCCGCCTCGTCTGTTTTAGCCTTTAATTTTGCTTTCTCAATGCTTCCCTGCGTCTCTGGGTCATCAGTAGTGCGGACTAATGGGTCTCCCCCTTTGCCCAGTGGGAAGGTTATATTGCCAGTTCTGGTATCCATAATCCCCATTCCCTCGTTGGTATATACAGCAACGTAATAAGGATTGCCTGGAGCAGAATTGTTTCGGCTCGCCGATCTCAACTCAATTTCTTGTTTTTGCTGTTCAGGTGTTCGCACCCTATTTGCTTTAGCCTCGTCCATCTGCTGCTTAATCCACAACTGTTGGGCTAATGGTGATTGGTAGTTGGGCGTTTTTGTTTCGCCAGGAATGATAAGTTGATCTTTAGGCGCGTTACGCAAAGCATCTACCATTCCACGCAAACGGTTTTTTTCGTAGTCAGGGGAGATCCTTTTAATTATATTGTTCAATTCCTCTTGCTCAATGCCGCGATTAGTCTCTTCCCAATCCGCAACTTGCTCACCCTTCCTGTTAGCTGTATAAGCATTAAGACCAGCGGCAATAGCCCCTAGTGGGTTTCTAGCATACTTCCTGTTTGGATTACGTAACTGCTGTGAAAGTGCCTTTTGCCGTTCAATCTCTTTTAGTGATGTGTAAGTTGGGCCTCTATTTCCGCCCTTTCTTCTGGTGTCAAGTGCCTTTTGCCGTTCAATCTCTTTTTGTGATGTGTAAGCCATATTAAACCCTCACCGGAGCAAATCGACTAGTAACATGATCATATCCGTTAATACTTATTACATCGTTTGGATAAATCTCTTTTACCTCATCAGCCATATACCCCAAGTATTGGTTATCATTGCCAATGTAATTAAACAAATATGACATTAGCCCGTTTATACTCTTAACTGGTAAGATATTCTCCTTAGCCCGTCTATCAGACGCTTTGAGGGTAGCTCCAGCCATAGCCAAATCCCCCACGCCACCCCAAAAGTCACCATACTGCTGTGATTTAGTCTGGAAATTCTGTTGAGCAAAATTACCACCCGCTAGGGTAGCGTCAAATAAAGGCGCTGGTTGGACACTAGTAGGCTGATAACCCTGATAACTGAAAGGCTGTACCTGATTACCTTGTCTGAGCGCGTTAGTTTCGTTTAGAGGCACGTTACGGTCATAGGCTTGTTCTTGTATATAACGTCCCCTATCTGCTCCTGTAGCCTGTTGTGCGGCTTGCTGTTGGTTAATTTGGGCTGCTTGCCGCTGTGCGTCTGATTGGAACTGTCCAGCGCGTTCACCAAACTGTTGCGCTCTGATAGCGTTTAGATTGGCAATATTAGCGCCTTGCTCACCAAACTCCTGCCCTCGCTGGGCTGCGGCTTGTCTAACAACATCACCTTGCTGCCCCCAAAGTTGGTTTTGTCTCGCTATATCAAAATCAGACATTTGAGTACGTTCACCAAATTCCTGCCCTCTATTGGCACGTTGTTCTCCTAGCATCCTTGATTGTTCTTGCCCTGCACGTAGCATTGAGGCTAATCTGAAATCATTTTCCTGTTGTCCTAAATCTCTATTAGCCGTTTCCCATGCAGCGCCACCCCTGCCGTGTCCCTGAGTTAAGAGTTGGTTTTCCTTCAGTGTTCTACGTTCATCAAATTCAGGCTGATAGCGTTCCCTCATGGCTTCCATTATCCTATCAGCGCCGCCTACGGTAGCATCATCAACATTAGTTAAGCCCTGTTGATTTAATCCTCTAACGTTATTTAAGGCATTAGGATCATATTGTTCAAAGTCTCTTAATTGAGAGGGGTCATATTGCCCGTAATTCTGCATACCCTCTAAGTTAAGTCTACCTAAATCATCTACTTGATTTGGGTTATAAGCGTCAACTTGTGGTGCGCCGGAAGTATCCCAAGGAGTATTGAAAGTGCCGCTGACTTGGTTTAACTGATTTTGCCCAGCTTCCAACAAACCTATTTGAAGGTTTTGGTCTAGGTCGAATATTCTCTGTTGGGATGGAGATAGGGATTGGGTGATTGTAGCCTGATCGCCTCCTGGCCCACCAGTGTAAGATGCCTCTCGCCCCTCATCCCGCCCGTATTCATTGTAATGCGCTTCAGGCCCACGTTGAAATGCTGCTACACCAGGATATTTTTCTAAATAGGCTTGAGAATCAAACTCTCTAGGAGCGCCAAAAGTAATCTCCTGCGAACCCCAAGGGGTATAAACATTAGGATTGTTCATCCTGCCCTCAAGTCGGGCGGTATCTACATTAGCCGCGCCCTGCGCTTTGGCTGCGCGAGCATAATCAGGAGCAGGGGGCGGATCAGGTTTACTAAAGTTACAGTAGCGATGGTTTTCGTACTTGTTTAACTTTGATTTTAATCGGTCTTCAAATGTGCTTATTTCAGGTCGAGCCATTTACATTTCTCTCTCAGCATTCCGTAAATTATCATATCGTCATCAGGTAATGCGTTACGCATGTTTCCTTCGTACTTAAAGCCTAGATGAGTGTCAAAACGTCTGGCTACTGTGTTCTTCTTAGGGACAAGCCCCGTAATACGTCTTACACCAAGTTGATTAAAAGGATAATCAAACATGGCAAATAAAAATTCTCTCGTTAACCACTTCTTGCCTTCTACCGCTGCGATGTGAGCCATAATATTAGACCCTGTGGCGTGGTTATAGATAACTCCTGCTACCAATTCATCATCCTTAATAAGCCCTATAGCGGAATAATTCTCAAAAGGAAAGTGCTGTCTTTCGCCTATAATCCCCGATACAAAGTGGGCTATATCTTCCTTGGGTTGGGTGATTATCATTAAAACTCCAAAATTATGTCAAGGCTTAATTTCAATTTATTTTTCATTTGTAATTTCAATGACTTAAAAAGTCAATTCCTCTGAAACCCTTATAAATAGGGCTTATTAGCCATTTTGAGAAAACGCCATTTACTATACTTAGTATGTAAGTTAAATTAATTGGAGTAATGAAATGAACGATAAACAAGCGTTATCAAAAGCAAAAAAACTATGGGGTAAGAAAGCATTAATCGAAAAAATGCCCTCGCCGCATATAGGTAGAAACGGTCAAGTCCTTACTGGAACACATAAGGTTGGTGTTCTTATGGATCTCGTGCCATCCTTTCCTATGTTTGAAGTAAGAGGTAATGGTATGAATTGGAAAGAAGCGTTTGATAACTACGAGTCACGTTTGAAATAACATTAAGGGGCTTCGGCCCCTTTCTTTTATCCCACCACTCCCCCCGTTTCAAAGAGGTAATCTGTGGCGCTTAATCTCAATTCAATTGCATTAGAGGCAGTTTGC
>Ga0208790_1000124_pt1 | contig 41173 bp, 27 predicted proteins | sample 10_taG_FD_184083 | JGI IMG/M metagenome (GOLD analysis project Ga0208790, IMG submission 184083) | Marine viral communities from the Subarctic Pacific Ocean - 10_ETSP_OMZ_AT15264 metaG (SPAdes) (version 2) | ecosystem: Environmental > Aquatic > Marine > Oceanic | place: Pacific Ocean | collected... | reverse complement strand
TACGTAAACCTATGGTAAAATTATAATCATAAGGAGTTGAAATAGTCTGTGTAGATAATCCGTTATTTACAGAAAATACATCAACATCAGACAGAGACGTTCCACCGTTTACAGCGGCATAGAACGTGGAGAACTTTAATAAGTCTTTAACCTCTTCTTTTCCAAACGTTTGAGCTACTGTTATATTAGATATAAGTAGTAGCAGTATTATTAGTCTTTTCACCATCTTTATATTATCACTTATTTTTTAAATTCTTTACCTAATCATGGTAATAACAATAACCAGATTTACTAGCTGTTTGCATGTTACATCTTTTACCATTGCTCTTGTACTTTCTGCATTGTCTTTTTTTACCATCTTTTCTTTGATCAACTTTCTCGTGAATAGTACAATACTTTTTACCTTTTTCAATAGGAAGTTTGCAGACAAGACATGTTACTTGCTTACCTTCTTTCTTTTCTTGTTTTTGCTTTTCAATACCTTTAGCTTCTTTCTCTTTTAAATCAATTTTCTTTTTTTCTTCCCGTCTAATCTTAGCTTTTTCTTTAGAAGCCTCTTTCTTTTTAGTTTTTACAGTTTCTTTAATTACCTGCATTTTTTTAGTATCTTCAAGTCCAAGGCTCCAAGTTGTGTAACCACTAAAAAATAAAGCTCTTTGCCACGCTTTATAATCATTATCTAAAGAGTTTCTAAGGTTTATACTTTTTTGATATAATCTATTTGCTGGGAAGTTTGTTAAAGCTTCAATATAATTAGTAGCAGCTGACCAACCTGGATTATCAGCATCAAGAGTTTCCATTTCGCTTATAACGCTTTCATTGTAATTAATAGTTTTTTCAGCATTAACTAATTTTCTAGCTTTAATACCAACAACAGGAGAGAAGTTTAAAGCCTCCATCAAAACAGCACTTTCGTCTGGATTATATTTCTTTTCTCTTTGCTCGTGCCATTTAATAGCCATATTTTTTAATGTAGACACCGCAACACCATATATACCAGATCCTCTTAATATGGAATCAAAAGTACCATTAATAACTCTTTCTTTTTTCTTTAAAAATTTTTCATTTTCCTCGTCTTCATCCCCAAACATAACCGCAAATAATGCTGTTTGTAAACTATAAAATATTAAGTTTTGTATTGCGCCATAGTATAATATTCTAGACATGTTAGATATATCACTCTGCGATTGAGTAGTATTAGGTTTTGTTATTCTTCTATTATATATATCTTGTGCAGATCTTTTTATTAATCTATTATACTGAGATGTAATATTCTGAAAGTTTAAAACCATCTTACCAATCCACATGCTTTGTTGTTGTGACGTTTTATCAGGTCTTGCTGACTGTTGAGTAGACTGTGTTATATCTTGAAAATCTGTCCAGGCTTTTGTTTCAGCTTCTTTTTGGCTAAACCCATCTTTTAAATATTTGTTTATTCTATTTCTATAAAACGTAGAACCACCAATTGCAATTGCAATATTATCACCAATTTGTGTAGGCGTAAATCCAAATTGCAACAACTTACCTATAACGGCTCTTGTAGGATTTTTTGATTTACTAACGGCTTCAGCAAGTTCAGCACCGTTTATATCTGTACCAATACCACCTCTTCTTTGCTTTAACATATCTGAATTAAATATATAAGCAAAATCTTTCCAGTATTGTTTTTGATTTGCAAAAGCTTTAGCAGCTGCAAACATATTATTATCAGCAAAGTTTAAATAGTTTACAATGGACATTTGCTGTAGTATAGCTGATCTCATGTTAAAGAACATTACTGCTCCAACAGAACCGTTTAAGTAATTCATAAACTTATTAACAACACCACTTTGTCCTTTTGGTCTATTAACACCAGTTTTAATTCTATGAAGCATATCTTCTAATGCACTTCTAAAGCTAGCGCCATACGCAGCTTCGATTTTATTTAAATTTTCTTCAGAAAATATTAAATCAGCGTTTTCTTGAAACTCCGTAAAGTATTCTGCTCTACCAACTCTACCAGTAGCATCTATTAAGTCTATTTTAATATTACCACCTTCCCAGCCTTGACCTGGACTAACATAATTATCTTGTTTAGAAATTACGTTTAATGTTTCAGCATAAGTTTGTAGCTCAGCGGCATTCATTACTAACTCAGATAGTTTAACTTGATCTGTTGGTGATAAGCCAGGTATATCATAACCATGTTTATTCCATAAATAAACTCTTATGGCGTCTTGAAAAGTAAAATCACCATCAGGCGTTTTCTTTGTAAGTTTCTTTTTAACATCTGGAAACTGTTTATTTAAAGATTTATAATCATTAGCTATAGCCTGTTTAGCTGTATCTATTTCTCTATACGCTCTATTTAGTGGTCTAATTAAATTTTGCTCAAAGAAATCTCTATGACCATCCCCCTGCTTGCCCTTACCCATAAAGTTATATAATAACCCTACAAAGTCCTCGTGTGACGGTGGTATAAAAAATCTAAATTTACCTTTACTTTGTCCACGTTTTCTAGCTTTAACATCTGAAAATCTTTTCTTAGCTTCAATACCAGTTACTTCTTCTAATATATTATTAAAATTAGTATTAGCGTTTTTACTAAATTTAATTTTAGCTTGTTGAACTTTACGCTTAACATCAAATTGCTCTAGCATGTTATCTACAGCTTGTACGTTTTGCAAAGCGTCATCCGCAAAATAAAAGTCATTGTATCCTTCACCAACTTTATCAGCTATCCAAAGCGCTTTAGCTTCAGCTGTAGAATTAGCTAGGCCGGTAATATTTTTCATAGGTATATTTAAACCATTAGCTTTTAAAAAATCAAATATAGCTTTAGCGGCTTGTGGTGGTCTAGCTGTTAATACAAACATATTTTCAGGGCCAAACTTACCTTGTAACTTTAATGCTTTTTGAAATAGTGGGGCGATTTTACCTTTTACAACTTTATTAAATTCTGAAAAGTCAAATACATATCCTTGTCCTAATAAACCTTCGTATGTACTAGCATATTCTTCAGCGTTTAAAGTACCGGTTTTACCATCTGGAGTTGTGTACTTAACTAAAGATTTAGTTGTGGCTAGTGTATCGTCAAAATCTAAAACAGTAATACCTTTTGGTTTGTTTACAGATCGAGAAAACATCGATGCTTTGTTCAGCTTTTTAGTTTTATCAAGATTAGGTTTTAACTTTGGTATACTATATGTATCTTCAAAAGTTTTATTATCAAATCCAATTATTGATTTAGCGTCTATACCTATATTACCTTTAAAGTATCTGTCTAACCAAGAATCTGTTATTATACTCCAATCTTGACCCATGCTTGTTGTTCTACCTGCTGCTTTTAGTTTTAAATCTTCAGCAGCATCTAAAGCTATTAATTTAAAGTTATTAGAAACAAGACCATAAGAAGTATTAAAATCAAGATTTTTATCAACTGCGTTATGCAATAAATATAAATAAGCTCTTGTTGCGGGCATAGCATGTTCCCATTCGTAAAGCTTTACTTTTCCTTTTTTATTTTTAACTCCTTTTGGATTTTTAGAATATCCTAATAACTCAGCACCCATTCTATGAGGATGCTCTGTGTCTTGACCAACCATACTTAACCAACTACCCCAAGCTCTAAGAGACTTACCTTTAGTGTCTTTAATAGATTTATCTATTCTTTCCCACATTTGCTTGTGCATACTAAGATTTATCTTGTTTTGAGCATCTACAGTGCCATTGTCAAATGATTCTTTTATTTCTTGTTCAGTTTTACCAAAAAGATCCGCATATGTTTTTCCGTATGTATAATTAGCTCCTTCACCTTTAAATGGTGGACCATATTTTAAATCTTTTGCTAAAAGTTCTTTTCTTTTTATTTTATAATAATCATCTATGGTCATTTCTTGACCTTTATACTCGCCTTTTGTAATTGTTATTTTGTCTTGACCCTTGCCTTCTAGGCCAAACTTTTTGCCAGCAAAAATTCTTTTACTAGGTCTTAAAATAGTATTTAGTCTACTTTTTGGTAAAACAGATTCAGGCATATTAGCTATTATATCTTTTTCAAAAACATCAAACCAATTATCAATTTCGTTCGATGTCCTATGTCTAAATATACCTTTTTGATTATTTATTTTAAGTAGTTTGTCTATGTGGGTTATATCATCCATTTCAAACTCTTGCTCAACTACACCGTTATTTAAAATACCCACATCTACAGCTTTACTAAAAGCAACTTTACTTTGCGCAGCTGTAACGCTAGCTATTTGTTTTTTAGGAGCTTTTTGTTCTGTTAAAATTCTTTGAGCCGTAGATAAAGCTGTTTGTTGAGCTTGAAATTTAGCCACACCTTTTAGCAGTTGTCCAATGTTTCTATTATAATTGTTTAATTCGCCACGGGGCGTTATACCTAAATCTTTTTGTAGCTGTTCAACAACCTCAGCTGTTGGGTTTTTAAACTCAGGTTTTAATTCCCATATAAAAGGTTGTGATTTTTTACCTTTAGATCTTCTATTTGTTTTATTATAAAAGTAGTTTAACATTCTATTAGTTAAACCTAAACCTCGACCTAAAACTTCTCTATCAACATCAATATTTTCTCCTACTTCGTTTATATCAGCATCGCTACTAGTAACATTTTCTGTAGGTAGTATTTTTATAAGCTTTTCCGCGGTTTGAGTGTCTCCGTAGAAAGTTTGTATATTACCAGCTTCAGATGGTTCTGGTATACCGTCTTTTATTTTTTTAGCGTAAGTTAAGTTTTTCTTTGGATCAGTAATTTTTTTAGCTGGTACATCAAATATTTCTTCAGCAACTTTTCCAGTATTATTATCACTAACTTCTTTAAATGTATCTCCTGGTTTAACTTTAACTATTTTTCTTATAGCATCTGCTTTTCCTTCAACCTTACCAATTTTAAGAATATTTGTTTTCTTTCTACGTGTATCAGGACCTCTATCAGTAGTTTCTGTTGAGGTATCTTCAATTTGTCTAGCTTCTTTTGTGTCTATGCTTTTGGTTCTTTTTGTTTCTTCAGCTTTAATAGCTAAAGCTTTTTTAGCATCTAACTTACCAAATCTAGTATTAGCAAATATAAATTCTCCAAAACCTTTTTTACCAACAATTGTTCCATCAGCTCTTTCTGCTTCGGGTTTAAAATTAATTAATCTATCCCTAACAGATTCAATAGCGTCATTATATTCATCGCCTATAGCTTTTGACTTAACATAATTACTAATAACACCATCACCAACTGTAGCTTCAAAAACAGCTCTAAAACGTCTAGGATCTTGTAAGAAATTATTATAATCCTCATTAGTTTTAATATCTTTAGGTAATAAATCGTTAATAGCTTCAAGTGGAGTTACTGCTTTAGATTCTCTAATATCTTCTCCTATTTCTTCCTCTGGCGGTATAACAATTTTACCCTCCGCAAGTTTACCTTGAAAACTATCTATATATCTAAGTACATCATCTACATCTTCAAACATAAAAAATGTAGATAGATTTTTTAATTTTGGTATTTTATTATATGATTCTATAACACTGTTTAAAAACGATTTAAAAGCAAAACCTAAAGATACAGATTCTCTACCCATAATTCCCGCTGCTTTTAAATCACCAGCTAAATTAATTAATTCTTCTAACGCAACGCCAGTCATACCATCATAAGATGCTATTCTTTTGTCAATTGCAATTTTATCTTTTTTGTTTATTTCTCCAAGTTCAGCTAATTCATTTATTCTGTTTCTAATTTCATCAACTGCTGTTCTAGCTTCCTCAACAACTTTGCTATCTTTAACAATGCCAGCTTTTCTATTTTGAATGTGTAAAAGCTCGTGCAGCGCTGTTGTTGCTGCCATTTTAGCCGCAAATCCACCAGCACCAATACCTGTCATAATATTATTTTCAAATAATATAGCATCATTACCAATACTAGTACCATAGGCACCATCATCATATCCCTCTAAAATATCTGCTTTTTGTTGCTCAACAGTGTAAATAGTACCGTCTTCTAAAGTTATATCTGATTTAACTTTATTGTCTAAATATTTAACAACGTTTTCTCTAGCATTTTCACCTTCAAACTTAAGCACACTATTACCTAATCCCCTAGCAATACCTTCATTATACTCATGCCTAGCTAACCAAAATTCAGCGTCTGGATCAAGATATTCTTGAGTACCAACAATCTTACCAGTTTTTAGATCTTGAGCTATATCCTTACCACTTAAATCAGTTATTAACTTACCATCTGTAATTTGTCCTTTTTCTTGAAACTTTTTTAACTTAGCTCTTCTTCTTTGGTCGTCTCTTGATAATAAAGTTTCTCTTTTTTCGTTTCTTTTATTTATTCTATTAACTATTTCTTCTTTTCTTTTTTTAATAGCATCAACTTCTTCACCAGATATACCAAGCTCTCTTAATAGCTTTATATCTTTTCTATTTTCTCTATTTATTTCAAATAGCTCTGTTACTTCTTGAGAATCCATTCTGGAAACACGCTGCATACTAACAACATCTTGAAGAGCAGCTTCTTTTAATATTTCTCTTTTTCTTTTTACTAATTCTTTTCTTTCTGCAGTAGTTAAATCTACACTTTGGTTTAACACTAATTGTATATCGCTTAATTCCGCAGCTAGTTTATCAGATTTAATTCTGTCTTGTCTACTTTGAACCTCTCCCTTTATAGTATTCCAAGAATTCATACCCATACTTGGACCTTGAATTGCTAAAGATGAAAAAGCTACATTAACAAGAAAATCAGTATCAATACCATCTATCATAGATTTATCTTGATCTAAAAGAGTTATATCAATTAAGTTATGTCCCAGTTGAGTGGCTGTTTCTTCAAAAAGTTCAATACCAACGTTAAATATTTTATTAGCGCTACCATAAAGCATTTTCTTTCCAACACCTTCAATAGCAGTCGTCTTGGCAAAGCGATTTAATCCGTTAACATAACTTAACGTACCAAATCTTTCAGCATACATAGCTATACCACCATAAGCAATTGTAGAAAACGCTTTTTGAAATTGATTTATATTTAATGCTTTTTCTTGCTCATCTTTTAATTGTAATATTTCTTCTCTTTCAGCAGGAGTTAAATCTGTTCTTTTAAGCTCTTGGTTGAAAAATGCTATTGCTTTTGGAGCGTTCTTTTTTGATATTTCCATATCTGCTAGCTTAGCCCCACCTTCTAAACCAAAGAAAATAGCCATAGGTGCTTTCATTAGTTTTTTCCTTACTTGCATAGCTGCTTGTTGTTGTGCAACTAATTGAGCTCCTTTAGCACCCGCCTTTACCATACCTCTTGTTGCTAACGCGCCAAAACCACCAGATCCAATAGCTGTTAAAATACTAGCGGAGTTATTAGCAAACATATCAGCTATATAAGCACCATAGTTTCCTTTTCTAGTCTCCCAAGTAATTGATTCAGGTAAAGACGTTTGCATTTCATTCTTTACGCTTTCATTATAATTTATAGAAGCTTTATAGGTATCATTTATATGCTTGTAAAATTCCATTTCTTGCTGATCACCAGGTAGTAATCTACTAGCTTCTGCTAAAGCGGACATTGTTCCTGTAGCTAAAACACCTATATCAGCCAAAGAAGATTCAAGATTTAAAGCAAGTCTTTCACCAAAGCTATAGTTTAAACCTAGAGCAGCTGAAGCTAATGATATATCTTGGAACTTTTCTGATTTATCCATTAAATCATCATATCTTTGTTTTAAAGATGTTTGTAGATTTGTTAACTCAACGCTTCTTTTTTCATCAAGTCCCGCGGCTTTCATACGACTCATTAAATCTTCATGTTTTCTAACTAAAGCGTTATGAGCTTCTATAGATTGTTTAGATGAATCTTTAGTTACGCTTCCAAGTTTTTTGAAATCAGCCTCAAGGTTATTAAGCTCGGTTGTAAACTTATTATTTTTATTATTCCATGCGGTAACGCTATCTTCATAGGCCTTTGCATCAGCTATATATTTATCATAAGTTGTTTTTATATAATTTTCTTGCAGTTTTAAATTTTCATCATATTTTTTATTACCCGCGTCTAATGATCCAGCCTCACCCATTGGAGGAGTAAATAATTTCCATTCACCATCTCTACCCTTAGCTCTTCTTTGTTTAAAACCTCTTAAAGGATTATCGCCATTAGGATTGTATAACTCATTCCATTCTTCAACATCAGCATTACTTTCAGCTTCAACTTGAAGATTCATAGCTCCACCAAAAATATCTGGCATCATAATTAAAGCATCCTGTCTTAACTTTTGAGGAACACCTCTCAAATATTCCTCTTGCGCCTGCTTAGATCTTTTTTCTATTTGCTCGTTTAGTATTTTCTTATAATCTTCGTTATCAACAGGAAGATTTTGTGTTCCATCACCTTTTGCCCACTCTATATATTCATCGTATCTAGTTTCGCTAAATCTATCTAAATACTCTTTTAAATATTCTTCTCTTTTAGATTTTGTTAATGGCTCGCCTTCGTATTGATAACCTTTAATCCTTGGATTCCAAACTTTTTTCATTGTTTGTTTATTGTTATCTTCTAACCACTTATCGAAACCTTTTAATGGTTTTTTAAAATACTCTTCAACTGTTCCGTTGATAACCATTTCATTTTTACCATCAATATTATCTCTTATATTAAATAAAGATTGCTGTACTTCTTCAGAATTTTTAGGCTTTTCATAATACGATCCTGATAAACCAGGTGGTACTTTTGTAGTTTCCACTTCTTCGGTTTTTACTTCTTCAATAGCTTCTTCTTTGAGCTCATCAACCGCTGGAAAAAATGTGTTCATGAAATCCCCGGCAGATTTACTATATAATTTTTTAGCTTTAAGAGATTTGAATAATCTTTCTTGTGTTTCTGGTTTAGAAAATTGTTCTTTAAATTTATTGTAATCACCACTATAAAGCTCTTTATCCGCTAACGCTTTCCACAGTCGTTCGTGAGCATTTGGTGTAATTTCTGAACTAGGTTGTGATACTGAAAGCGAGTCAACTTCTTCTGGAGTAAAATAAGTAGATCTGAATTTATTGACATAATCTTCGTCGTGAAATTTTAACAAGCTGTTTAACTGAAATTTAGCTTCATCAGTTAGTGGTATTTTATTGTCTATAATTAAATCAATATTTTTTTGAGAAGACTCTAACGCCGCAATATCCTGCTCATCTAACGGATTGTTTATATCTCCACGTTGAAATTGACTTGTTAAAGTTTCTAAATCTCCAACAAAACCACCTTGATATTTATTATCTATAAATACTTCGCTCATATTAAATTTTAATTTTAGGTAATGTCATCTATCTCCTCGCCTTTTTCTTCGCTTTCTTCCCAAGTCTTTTTTCCACCACTAGCGTAATATTTATGCTCATACGCTTGCATTTTAAAGTTAGTGTAATAATCTGCTAACATGTCTTTAGAAGTTTCAAAATTAAATGCTGGATGCTCAATGTCTGTTAAGGCATTTATTATCTCATCGATGTTTTTCTCAAAATCGGTTTGTCCACCTTCATAATCAACCAAGTCTTCTGCTGTTATAAATCCATCAGGTTCTCCATTTGGTCCAGTGGAATCCATACTAGCAAACACATCTGCAAAATGCACTCGGTTTCCGCCTTCACCTATGAACATATTATCAAGCACTTGTATTGGAATATTCATATTTTTTATTAACCCCATTTTAAAACTAGGTGCACCCAGCTTAGACATACGCCTAGTAGCCATGTCTTGAAATTGTTTTTCATCCGCGATGTTTCCGGCAAAAGCTGCTTTAGTTTCATTATAGGCATATTCATCGAGACTACCATCATCGTTACGAAAATAATTACGATTACTATTTTTACCATCGTTTTTACCCTGCTTGATAAAATCCATTTGACCATCTAAAACCATACTATCGTTATCTAGGTTTTTAGTTCGTATAGCTTTGGCCATTTGGTTTGAGGTAAAAGAAATAGGAGCGCCATATGAAGCTGCAAGTTTATCCTCCCATTCTGGCGTTTGGCTTTTCCACGCCTCCATATCTTCTTGTGTAGCCGCCTCTCCCATTATACTTTGAAAAGCAGGCAAACCACCACCAGTACTATAATTACTTGTTGTAAATGTTAATTTTCCATCTATAAATCTAGCAGAAATATTATCATTTTTATCCATACCATCTATATTAAGAATAGATTTTATTGGATCTATATCTCCTTTTTTTATTAAAGCAGTATTCCAATTACCAGAGCTCTGTCCCATCTTCATAAAATCCGCCCTAGTAGATATAGCTTGATTAGTAACTCTAGTTAACTCAGCCATAATTTTAGTTCTAGCTCTTTCTTTTTCCCTTGAGTCTCCTTTACCTACAACGTTTACTTTCTCGTACTCACCTTGTAATCTATTAATCTCTCCTTCTACAGCGTCGACTACTTTTTGTGGTAAAGGTTCGTTTTGATTTGCTAGTTTATCATGACATTCAGCGGCAATATCTTGAAATTCACTCACTCTTTTATCGTGTTCTGCTTCTAAACTTTGTTTTTTATTAAAAATAGTTAATACGCCATCAACTACAGCTCCAACGCTAGATCCAACCACAGCGGTAGTTCTATCTACTTCAGTCCCAGGATCATGATATTTATGTCTAGATATTTCTTTAGCACCTTGTACTAATTGCGTATCAACACTACCTCCTAAATTTATTACCATATTTATATTTGTTTAATTTTAACCTCCAACATTGCTATAATCTATATTTGGATTATAAGTATCACCTCCCCAGTTCTCAAGCGGTACACCACCAGGAGCAGTACCACCACCACCTGTACTCATACCACCAGCATAAGCGTTTGCAAAGGCACCTACAGTATTTCCTATTCCACTAGTCCACGCTTGAGTAAGAGCATTGTCAGCTTGCATTTGCCTAGCATCCATTTGATTTGAGTATTGCATAGCAGCCGCGGTATCACCTTGCTGAAATGCCAAAAGAGTTTTTACTCTACCTGCTTCTGCAGACTGAACCATTCCTTCTCCTTTTCTTTCTGCAAACTGCACTCTACTAGCGCCCGCAGCTTTCGCTCTTTGATTAGCAGCTTCTTGTAGTCCTATAGAAGCTGATATTTGTTGAGTTTGTAACTGACCTTGGTTAGCCATAGCTTGCGCTAAACCAGCGATACCAGAACCACCAGCAGCACCTCTAAGCCCTTGCAATATATTAGCTCTCTGTTGAGAACCTTGTTGAGCTTGAAATTGAGCTTGCTGTTGATTAACTGTTAAATCTTCGTACACGTTTTCCATATCAGCATAAGGATTTTTATATTCAAAAGACTCATACTTATCCATTCTTTTTTGTAGTTTAGCTTGTTGGATTTGCTCTTCAGCTTGAGCTTCATTTGCTTTGTCCTCCGCTCTATCAGCAGCCTTATTTTTAGCGTGAATATCCAAACCGCTTTTAATAGCTGTTGCAGCTGTTACTGCTACTATTGCCCAAGCCATAATTCTATATTTTTAATTAATACTTTATTCATTTCTATTCTTTTTGTTTCTTTATATATTCATCGTACTCGTCCCAGTTGAAAAATATATTTATTTTTGCTAACTCATCTAGATTTTCCGTGTTAGTAGGGTTAGCATGTACTGTAGTTATAACACAATCTTCTAAGGCATAAACTATTCGTTTTGCGCCTTGTGGTGATATAATATAACATGGTGCTATAAATTCTTCAACACCTTCTTCTTTTGATGATGCTAATCTTCCGGATAGCAAAAAGAAACCATAACTATGTTTATGTATTGCAGAGAACCCTAACTGACCTTGTTTCATCCTCATCTCTCTAATATAAATACCATCTGCAAAAGAGTGTTTATAATCCCACAAACCCTCACCGTATGTTATTTCTTTTCCATTACCAATAATATCAACCCCATCCGCTATACTGATGAGATAATCTTCAATTTGCTTCACTTTATCTCTATATGATTTTGCGGGTGTATTATCTAGTATTTTCTCTAGTTCATTTTTAGACATAATTTAATTTAATTTATATCTAATATAGTCACAGTTTTCACTGTTTTTTTACTATTACGTTGATGTTAGAAGTTTTTCTACATCAAATCTAAGTGTTGCATCAGCAGCGCCTGCTTTTATAACTTCTATATTACCAGTTATAGTAGCAACTTTACCAGCACCAGGAAAAGTTAATGTTATACCACTTTCTAGGGTTTGAGCGGCGCTTAAAACTATTGTTCCAGCTCCCGCTGCGCTAGCCCCACTATTTACAATTGGATCCGCGATTGCTGGATTTATACCTATACCACTAACTGTACTAGTACCATTCAATATACCATCTCTAGCTGCTACCACAACGCTAGTGCTAGCAGAAGAAGCCGCTGTTGTTGTTGTTGTTATTGGTGTTAGCGCTATAGCAAGATCACTAAATTTAACTTCATATCCATGAATATCTAATATTTTACTAGTCCCATATCCACCTATCTTTAAAGCATCTCCACCAAGAGCTTTAACTTGTTGATAATTAAAAATAATATTACCAGGTTGCACTGTCACTAAACCTTTTACGACTGTTGGTTTTTGAGCTTTTGTATTTAAAGCTGGCGCTTGATTTTTTATTATAACTCTTTCTTCGCTAGTACCATCAAGTATAGTCATCGCATCGCTATATACACTAACTGCTGTTCCTGCTGTGACATTAGTACCTGGCACAACAATCATTCCATTAGTAATTTTATTAATACTATCTAAAGGCCATTGGTAATTTTTTTGATTATAAAACGTTAATGGTGCATTATCCCTAAATTGAACAGCTCGTGACATTGTAAAATCAGTGGCAACACCACTAGTTTCAACAACAGTTACAGTTGTTAAATCTCTATTTATTTTAGAACTAAAAGTTAAAGTAACACCGTCACTTATACTAACAGCTTCTGATACTTGAAGTTCTTTAGCATCATCAGTATCTGGATTTAAGTGTGTAACCGTTACTAATGATGTATCCGAAATACCAGTACCTGTGACTTGATCTCCAACAGCCATCTTAGTAGCAACATTATTATCCATTACGATTCTATTAGAACTAGAAACAGCGCCATCTACAGTGTCTGTCGTCACGGCGGTAGTTATTTTATCTCCAACTTTAATTACTGCAGATAAATCGGTGTTGTCCATTCTAACTACACTACCACTAGTAACAGCACCATTAATATCATCTCCAGTAAAAGCAGTTGTAGCTGTTGGATATATATTTTCTCCTGGTAAAGTTTCTGGATCTGAACCAACAGTTGGTGTTACAAATGATAATACATCGCTTGACGTAGGTTGGTTTATAATTTTAAATGAAGCTCCAGACGCGCTACTACAGGATATAGTGAAAGGAATTTTACCACTACTTTTGCCAGGGTAAATTTCTAAAGTATCGTTTACTAAAGAGCTAATTGTAAAAGCAGCTGTTGGATTGTATGTAGATAGTGTTAATGTTAAAGCCGTATATTGATATATAACTTTTTGCATTAATAAAGAATTAGATCCTGTTGATGAGTTTATATCAATACTCCCATCGCCAAATCTTACCTCGTTGTATACAGCGTGTTTTGTTCCTGGGGCAGCATAAAGAAAAATATCATACTGATCATCATCACCAACCGCTGGAAATTTAATTGTACCTTTAAAAGGGACATTTCCTATCTCTCCTTCTAATTTAGTTACAGCAGCTTGAAATAGTTGAGTTGTAAAATTGTAATAATAATTATCTTCGTTTTTTATTTCTAAAATAAACCCCGCACCACTATCACCAATTATTGAAAATGATCTTGACTCAATAGTTGCTGGCAGACTAGATAAATCTAAATTAAAATTATTTATTATTTTCATATTTATTTATTTACTACTTTCTGAAATTTCTGAACCAATTGCAAACAATTCTACTTTATCTCGGGAGTTATTTTTAAATGTTGCCTCAGCATAATACCCTATTATACTAGATGAATTTACTTGTTTGTCTTTTTCAAAAGAAATATAATCAGTAACTAATGGAGGTGAAACTACAGTTTCATCATAAGAAACCATAACGGTATTAGCACCTATACTAATAACAACGCCAAACATTGTAGTTAGTTGAACTGTTGAAGTTGAAAATCCACCAGAAGATCCAAGAGAGGAATAGTATACTATATCACCTATTTGAAGACTAGAATTTAAATCATTCGCAAAAGTAAGAGTGGCTACTTGCATTATTATTTATATTTAATGTTATTTATTAATTTTAACATGCTCCAAGTGGATTACAAGGATTCCAGCAACCAGGGACAGTTGCATCCATAACACCATTAACAACAAAAGGTGTTGTATCGTCATCTAAAGGTCCACCTAAATCCATTGCGTTTATAGATAGATCTGATCCATAAGTTGTTGTGTTTATAATAGAAGGAGTGGCAAAATTTGTGTTATTATTATCCATACAACCAGGTACTATTGTTAAAGTATGTGTTCCTAAAAATCTATTTTCTGCTGTATTCATGCTGTAGTATTCAATATCAACCACTCTACTCCATGGCGTGCCATCAACTGGTGTATTAGAAGCATTAGCTAACACAGCATCTTTAAAGCCAGTTTGATTTGTTTCTCCTAACATATTCCATAAATGCTTTAAGCCGTTAGATTGTAAATCTAAATAATTGATGCTTCCACTTTGGGCACTTAGTGCTGGAAAATCAATTGGCCCGGGGAAGTTGTTAGTGGAAGTAATTTCAGATAAAAAGTCCATTTGGGCATATTGTGAGCTAAGGAGAATTGGATCTTGACTTAGCGCGTCTATAGGTATAATAAACACAGAGTCATTTTGCGCAGTGAGCGCTGGGCAACCTGTCCAAGTACTAGTATCACAATACACGTTACTACCTGTAAAATTTGGGAACTGTAAATTCATGGTGGTGTTATTACCAATCTCACTACCATTAAAAAACTCAAGTGCGTAACAACTACCATCGTCTGGATTAGTCCAATTTTGATTGTAATTCATAGCTGTAGGATCTGTACAACCTGTTGTACCAAAAACGTTTAAATCCCACATACACGAACCATCTTCGGTGTTTGCGGTAGGATCATAATTTAAAGCGCTATAAGCTGGTTCAGTCATTCCAGGATAAATATATTGGCCGTAAATTACCGCGTAAGTTAGTGGGTAGTTGAGGGCAGTCATGTTCCATAACTGCCCTGGTGAAGAATAAATGCTGCCATATGGAATCATTGGGTTGTCATCGCCATACGTACAACCTGGAATTGCAGGGTAAGTACATGAGTTATCTTCATAACCAGTGGCAGTTGTATACTGAAATGTACCTGCGCCAAAATCAATTTGGTTATTTCCTGGGTATGCAAAATTAGCTGGCCAAGGGTTTGGGTTTGTGCCATCACCAGGAACATTACCCCATCCGTAATTATCAGCAGTAGGATCTGTACATCCAGGATGTAAACACGTTTGATTATCACATGTTGCGGTTGGACTGTATAAGAATGCTAATGGATCTGTACACCCATACTCGCAGTATAAACAACTCCCATCATCAATAGTTACAGCTGAGTTATAATTTATTCCTAATGGATCAGAACATCCAAAAATATCATAATAACACGAACCATCATCAAATGTGGCCGTCGAATCATAATTTGACGCACCTTGAGTCATACAACCACCAAGATTTGGAGTTTGACAAAGCGCTCCATCTGTAAATACATAAGGGCCACCACCAACAGTGTTAGGAGGTACCGCGACTAATAATATTGGGTCCCAACAAGTATCACAAAACTCATCATAACCAATAGTTCCACAGCCTGTGCAATTAACAGCATCTATACAAGAACCATCATCTACTAACCCAGGCGTGTTATCATAATTACATGCTAAAGGATCAGTACACCCAGGTGGCGGTGGAGGCGAGGTGCTACCTGTAACCGTAGTAGATGAAGTAGTACTCCAAGTTGGATTTAATAATGATGTCCCAGCACTACAATTTGAGGTTACTCGAAACGTATAGTCTGTGCCAGCTGTTAAACCACTAATTTGTAGAAAAACACCTATAGTTCCTGTTGATGAGTTGATTCCATAAGGAACCCAAGTATTAGTAAACGTGGTAAATGTAGCGCCACCATCACTAGAATATTCAACAGTAAAACTACTTATTTGAGCACCTGGTGGTACAAGTGGCGTATCCATTACTATATTTACATTTGTTTGCTGACTTATTGGAGCCTCTGGAATAGCTACTACTAAATTTGTAGGAGCCATGCAATAAACACAACCAATATCACAAGTAGCTAGTGGGGTTACGCCATCAGTGTCATAACCATCAAAGTTATTAGCAAGAGGATCGTTACAAAAAGTACATGAACCGTCATTATTATTAGCTGTGTTATCATAATTACAAGCCGTACTAATTGTACATCCTGGAAAATTAAATAAACAACAACCAATACATGAAACAGTAGCGTATTCGTTAAAATTACTTGCAGTAGGATCCATACAACCAGGAATTGCAATCTGACAACAGCATCCAAGTCCTGAAATTCCAAGCCCAGTTTGATATGTTCCTAACTCTGTATCATCTAGCTCACAAGGAATTGGAGTATAATTAGGGTAATTACCATTAATTCCATTACAAGGAACTGTAGCAAGCGGATCGTAATTTAAAATACTACCAGTTTGTAAATTTTGATTCCACTCGTCTGAGTTCATACAGCCATAAATATCATAAGTGCACTGCGATTGATCATGTACCGTCGCTGTTAGATTTGTATTGTTAGCGTTAGAGTCTAAGCAACCATAAATATTACAAGAACCATCATCTACAGTTACAAAATCACTACAAGGCGATGTTGAATTTGAGTTAACCGCAGTTGCACAATCATAATTATCCGCATTTGGATCAGTGCACCCAAGTACAGCTAACATACAAGAACCATCATTTGCCTGCGCCAATGGATCATAATTAACATAAATATTATATACAACTCCGCTAGGGGTAGTACCAGTTGAATCATCAGTACATCCAAATGCGCTGCTTATAGTAGGTGCTGTCACCATCATGCCTAGACCTTGAAATGAAAAATCAGCATTGTCAAAACCACTGATAATATTACCACCATCAGTAACGCTTCCTACTTTACCTTTTATATAATTAAACCACTTACCTTCTTTTTCTATAAATTCATTTAAACCACCTGATTCTAAATCCGTGTGAATATCTTCAACATACCAACCCTCCTTTGCTGTTAAATTATAATACTCACCATCAGATATTCCTAATGGATAATTTACATCTACAACTCCAGGCGTGCCAGTTTGAGCGTTAGCCGTACCTGGAATATATATATTATAATTTGTTAAAGCGTCTATTTTTGACTGCGTGCCCTCATAATTTAAAGTATGAAAAGTCTTAATGCTACCAGGGGCTTCGTTTAAAATAGCGGTAAAACTAGACCAATCACTATTAGAAAATGTTCCGTAAAAAGTATTTCTATTTCCAGATCCAGGTAAATATGGAGTTTCGTCATGATGCTTCCATATTTCTCCTTGTTTAAAAGTAAAATATTCATTAGCACAACTAATACCATTTTCAGGTACAAAAGATTTAAAACTAACCCAACCTCTTACATCTTCTTTAAATGAAACAGTTTTATTTACATCAGGTAAAGTTATATTATATTCATCTTTTTTATCATCATAACTACCAATTAATCTATTGCTTAATTTTAAATTTTTTCTAAACCAATCTTTCATACCGTGATCGGATATAGCGGTTAAACCGTCCATAGATAATCTCATTACAGCGCCCCTAACTTTATCAGTAAAATATGCTCTATAGGCTTCTGAAGCAAATGACTCTGGATTTTTAGATATTCCATATTCTCCCGAATAAGGAGTCGCAGTTCCTAAAACCTTATTTGTAGCAGTAATGTTAGTGTTTCCATCGGCGTTAAACAAAGCATCTTTATTGGCTAGTATTTTTAATATTCTATCCTCGCAAAGAGCTATTAAATCACCAGCCTGTCCCCATCCAGCTTGTAACTTTTGAATACTACCGTAAATAGGATTTATATCTTTAGTTATTTTTTCAGCTGCTATAAATTGATTTAAATTATTAACGCCAGAAGTTGAATTGTATATTCCAGAGTAAATTAATCCGCTTTTTCTATGTTCATGATTGTAGTCCTCCCCCAGTGTCGATGATACTTTAACTCCATTTGATATAAAAGGTGAGTTAAAAGTATCTTTAATTCTATTAGATTCAACACCATTTCCAAAAGAATAACAATTATGCCAATTTAAATGATAATTGCTACGATGTAAACTATTCTTAAGTTTGAATCGATTAGAAGCATTCAGCATAAAAGAAGCATATGGGAATATTTCCTCAATTTCTACGCTGAATACTACGCCATTAGGTTTTGTTATTTGCAAAATACTACCCACTTCTAATGGATACGTACCATTAGGCGCGAGACCAGGACCAACCCACATAAGTTCGGATATACCTATCTCCTGTCCAGATGCAGATGAATTAAATACTACCGTTACATTATTCCATGTTCCACCTTCTCCAGAATTACTCGTTACTATAGAATTTATCGGTATTGCTGTATTAATAGTATCTCTACTTAGTTTGGTTGGGTTATTTTCACTTATCTCATAGTAAATATCTAGATCAGTATCTTCTTTAGGTTCCGTCTCCCAAACAAAAGGATTTTCTGGTAAATTTCCTCCGTCACTATATTCGTCAACAGGTTCCAATATTACCATATCATAACCAACAGCACATAGTCGCCCTAACGCAAAAGAAGGATATCCCTCAAGGTGAGGTGCATTTACTTGGCCTAAATCAGTGTTGGCTTCCGTAAAATTACTTGCCCCATTCATAGATACTTGCTTGAAAACCATTCTATTATCCGCGGCAAAATTAACACTAAGATTTCCACCACCACTACCGCCCCAGTAATTTATTGGCCCGTTATATCCACCCATTGTAAGTTTCCATCCATTAGGATGCTCATCTATTTCTTTTATGCACATATCCCCCGCAATATCGCTTGAGCTATCTAAATTATACATATCAAGCTTCATTCCTTTATGAAGAGTATATGTGGGTTTTAAAGTATTCCCATTACTACATTCTGTTGTTTTCCTATCAACTATTATATAATTTTCTCTTGGAAGTATAAGGTTACCAGCTATACCATACATGTGTGCAGATACTATTCTTATTGTAAATCCAAACGAAAGCGTAGTACCAGCAGCAATAGTACCGGTTGTGCCTAAGTCTAATACAATAATGTTAGTCAGTGGATCTACAGAAACAACTTTTGAAGCTAAAGGAATATTGGTATTTGTACCCGCGGACATACCTACTTTTATAGAACTTACGTCTTGTAACATCATAGTGGCGTCGCCACTTGAAACACTTGCGGGACTGGATGGCGAACCTGTTATACCGGTTACCACTAATGTGTCGTGAAACACTCCGTTACCTAAATGTAGCCCATTAGTCATGTACGTACCTGGAGGTGCTGCTGGATCCCATCCAACCATAGATGGAGTTACTTTTATACTAAATGTTTTAGTGTAAGATGACAAGGCGCCGGTTAGGTGAGTTCTATTATTACAAAATCCATCATCAACTCTACCAAAACGATAGTTTTTCTGGTATGAAGTCTGTCCCTCAATTTTATATATCGTTTCTGTTGGATCCTCTCTCCATCTAAAAGTAAAACCAGCACTTAATGCTTCAACAAATTTAGTCGTCTGTGAATCGTTCCAATTAGTATTACCATTTCCAACACCAAAATAATTATCCGTATCAGTGATAGAGTCATCTAAATCATAACCGTTTATACCACAATCACCGAAATCATTACTAAGATCAGCGGCCCAATTTTCTATCCCTCCAAAACCTCCAAAACCTAAATCTATTAGAGAATGTGTAGATGTGTGTGTGATACCACCACCAGTGTCATCAAACCATGCTGCTCCTGTAAAACCGCATCCCCCTAGTACAGAATTAGTTGCAAAATTACATGCGGGTGAAACGTGGTTCATGTTATGCGGACCATAAGAAGATGGCCAAATATCCGAATCACCTGGCCAAACTAACGCATTATCATCAGGGCCAGACGTACTTAGTGAGTATTTTTTAGTTGATCTATCTATAAACCATACCCCTACTTGGGATTGGTCGATTTCACTTTTATACCCCTTGTCCGCCCAATTTTCATTTATCATCTCAGGATAAAATAATTTATTAGTCCAATGGTGCCAGTCTTCAATATTACTAAAACCACCACCACCACCTGGATTTGAATAATCCCATGATTCAAAATCTCTTCCTAATTGAAAATAAGCGTTTCTAGCGGCATGGTAATTTTGGTTAATACCGCCAGGATTTTCAATATCCATTTCAGTATTTCCATCCATGTAACCACCAGTAAACTGATATCCACTGTAATCAAATTGCACTAAACTTATCCCTGGTGTCGTAACTGCTATTCTAGATATATCCTTAAGCTGGGAATCATCTTCTAAAAGATAAACTTTTTTTGATGTTACTTCTAAATAGTTTACGCCAACGGAATCATCTGTTATTTGTGTTTGTATTTTACCATCATTTTCAATTTTAGCAAAAAATCTACCATCAAACTTTGGTTTATTTTCTACAACGGCTTTTGTAAATACAACTTTAGTGTCATCTAGTATAAAATTTGCCCCAGAAGCATCATCAAATATAAAGTTTATATCATCTTTAAGATTAGTGTCGAGAGTTACATGGTATTCGCCTGGGTTGGTGGCAGCTGGAGTAGCTGTTGCGTCAAAGTCAGATGTTATCTCTGAAACTTTATATTGACTAGAATAATCACCTGAACTAACAAACTGTATATATATATCTTCTTTGATATCTTCCATTTTAGAAAGACTAGTCCCAAAAAAATCATAATAATTCATTTTAAAAGACACACCGGTTACCCGTGGAGCATCACTAAGATTATCTGTTGTGTTACCAAAAAGCTGGTTTGTACCCGCATAATGTGCTACTGTACCTATACGTATTCTTCTAGTTTTAATAAATTCAGGAGCTTCGTTTTCTATAGCTAAAACTTTATATCTTGTAGAGTTTTCAAAAACGTTTTCATCCCCATCAACTCCTCTTTTAAAATATAAAGAAGTATCTAAGTCTACTTTGTTTCTATCAGAAGATGGAAATGCCAACCACAGATTACCATCCTCTGCATTATACCAACGATCCATAGCTAAGTTATAATACTCACTAGAAGTTTCTTTTATATAAAACTTATAATAAGTCATTTCTGGCGGCACACTACCTCTTAATCCAACTTTTAATCTATTTGCGTTTAAAGAATCTTTTTTCTCTACTTTAAAACCACCATTTTCACTAATTAAAACTGGAGTTTCTCTACCGTATTTATCTGTGAAAACAACTCCTAACTTGTAATCTCTTAAAGATTTAATTGATTTTTCAGGAACACCAAGAATTGGTGCTGTCCAAGCAGTTAAACTATTTTTAAAGTCTGGCTTGTAACTCTGACCGTTAACTTTTAAATCATAATTTTGCTCGTAATTAGCATATATCATTCTATTACCACTAATACTTTGTGCTAATGCTTTTTTAGGAACGTTATCCCATGGTCGTAAAAGTTGATTAGAGGGAAGCGTGGCTTTTATTGTTTCTGATTTTATTATATATTCACCAGAATACCAAGGTAGTTGAGAAATTCCAGCAGGAAGTATATCTACAGGACTAATAGATTGAACAAGATATACGTTTGGAGAGGTATCTTCTTTATAAAGTATATCTATCTCAACCACATCTCTACCTGTTGGTAATATTGCAGTTGTTGGTTTAAAACCTTTAACTTTTATAGATTTAAGATTATTTAACATACCAGTATTCCAACCCCTTTTTGGTTCGTAATCAAATCCAGTAGGTAAAAACGCAACTTCAGACCACGGTGCAAAAGTAGAATATTCACCGTCTTCATATTTATACCTATAAGAAAATCTTGGTAGTTTATCTTCAAATATAACGGGGTCTGTATCTTCGTAATCAACAACATAATATAACGAGCCTCCTAAATTATTTGGATCTGGATCTAATGGAGTTCCATTTAAACCCACAACTTGTATTTGCACTTGAACAAGGCCCCCTGTAATATTCTCAAATTTATTAGATTGCCATTCTGTTATCAAACCTCTTATTGTCCAATTAGCAAGAGGCACGTTTGGAGCGGAAGCGGGAGGACCCTCATTAAATTCTCTTAACAATAAATAACCACCTTCTTCCCAGGCAAAATCCATTTGCGTTAAGCCATCATAATCTGTTTGTATATAAAAACTAACAGTATCTCCAATTGATAAAGTTGAAAAATCATATTGCACAGCAGGATTAGAAGAGTTTATTATTGATGATGTGGCTGTATCTAATCCTACGCCTGTTATTCCTGCATAGCTTAACGAAGGATCTCTACCGTCGCTAAGTTCTAAATTCAACGCATTTTTAGGCGTTTTTTTAATAACCGTAATATGTTCTTCTTTAATAGGATTGTAATTAGGCGTTAAATTATATCCCGCATCTTGATTAATAACAGCTGTGTGTATTTCGCCCGAAGGATCTGTACCTTGTATACTTCGTGATATGTTTATTTTCTTTGGTTCAGAAAAATTATCTGTCCAAAATAACATGTCATCAATAATATCGATACCAGTAATTAATCTGTTTTGGTCAAAGTTTAAAATTCTGTCTGATTCAAAACAAACAGTATCTACACCGGTGAAATCAACATCTTCACTTAGTATAATAGCATCAAGAGCGTCTCCAATTATCCATAAAGTAATAGGATCTCCGTTAGTATTTTGAAGTATTACCCCATCCGGTATTGCTACACCGGTACTACAATCAATTATTTCAAATTCATTATCATAACTTCCTGTTGCCGGATCAAAACCAACCGCGTCAATAACGCTGTTAGGATCAATACATGAGTTAGGTGGAAAATTACTTCCACCACCTGTAGACGTAATCTGTAGTGCGCTACCAGTAGGTTGACCATTTTCATCAAAAAGTACATTGTAAACCTCATCTAACCACCCGGATGAAGTAGGTTCTATATTTATAACATTAGTTACTGTATATGTATATTGAGTGAAAGTAATTGGGGCAATATTAGTTTCTAATTCATAAAAAGGAAAAGCCTCTGCGTTTTGGTAACCAGCAAGAATACTTGCATCTTTTTGCCATATACCAGTCATCCAACTACAACCATATTGATTTCCACTTTGATCACTCCAACAATAATGAACTCTATTTATACCACCGTCATACTGCCCGCCTGGAATTCCAACGGTTATTATCCACGCTTGGATAGGGATTCCTAAATGACTTGTTACTTGCCCTAAAACAATATCATAAACCGTTACGTGGCCAAATCCATTTAAAACATTTGCGTTGCAATTCCCCCCTCCTGGACATCCATAATAAGATTGAGCTAAAACGCTTTGAATTTGACTACCTGGTGTTATATTATGTGGCGCTGGTAAATCTGAAGCTGGTATCCAGAATTGAGACGCACCATCTGGAGGTAGATTTGCTTGTGATATTGGCGCGAATGTAGTATCAACAGATTGGTCGTAATGAATATTAGTATATTTACTAGTAGTATCATCCCAAAAACCTCTAATATACATATTAGTATTATTTATATCTCCAATAGGAATATCTGGTGGCGTAAAGGGAACACCAGGGTCAGGTATAGCTTCAGATTGGTAATTAAGAGGTAGCATAGTTACAGCTCCAATACCATTTATTGGTGTTGGTCCAAATATAACATTATTATTGCCATATCCAGTAGCATTCATACCATTTACAATTTGCGAAAGTAAATCACTATCTGGTAGTATTATAGAATTTCCTACTCCACTAAGACCTGATAAACCAATACAAAACTTATATTTATCAACAAAGACAGGTTGACAAGTTTGCCCTGAGACATCATGACGTATTATCATGTCTTTAAAACTAATATCTTCATCAACTAACAAGCTTTGTCCAGATACGTTTTCAGAACCCGAAACAAGCCAATATAAAGAATCATTTTTTTCATCAGCTATGGATCCCACTGTATAAGATCCGCTTTGTATATAGTCAGCAGTGCATCCAGGTAAATTTCCTAATATATTTTGAATAGTACCAACATCAGATCCTTCTGAGGTCGATACTTGTATATTCATAGCATCTTTATATTCACCTTTGGGAACAAGTCTTTCGTCTACATCCTTGTTCATTTTACCACCGGTAAACTGATTCTTAATCTCTGGCATGTACTAGTGTTTTATTTGTTTTGATTTGCCTCTTAAAATTTGAGTAATTTCTTCTAATTTAATATTAGATAGTCTTAGTTTTGCGTTTCTAATAGCCGCAAATCTTTCTTGTTTATATCTTCGAACTATATATTCTTGCGTATTTCCCCTTGTAGATAATATTGCGTAAGCAATCCATTTATACATAGCTTCTTCTGCAAATTTATGAACTTGCATTTCTTCGTCCGTCCCAAGACTATCACTTATATAATCTAATATTACGCTTTTACCAGAAATATTAGAACTAAAATGTATTTTTCCAGAAATGCAATCTATATAAAACGAACCATTAGCCTGGGCATGTTGAGGATCTAATCCGTATCTATTTCCAGCGATAGGCCAGTATGTATCATCTTCGTAATCGTCATTATTATTTTCCGATGGAACATTGGACTTGTAACCGCTCCAAGCAGCAGATGTTTCCTCATCACCAACTCTCACTAAAGAAACGTTATCTAAAGTAATACTATCAGTTCCAGTACCAGTATTATCGTTTCTAAAAGCTATAGTTTGAGGTCCCCAAGTTGCGTTTGGAAAAGTACCTGTTGACATGTCAATAGTTTGTGTATACGTACCATTAGCGGAAACAGTAGTGCCTGTAAATCTTTTACCGTCTTCATCTACAAGATACCAAGTATAATTTCCAGCAACATAATCGCTTATAGTAAATGTAAGTGTATATGTTTCACCACTATATATTGGCACGTTAGTTTGTCTTATAGCGTTATTACCAACAGAATTAAAAAGTTTTAATTTATTATTATGCCAAAGCCAACCAACAGAAGTAGTAAAGTTGTTATCTGTTTGACCAGTTGCTCCAGTATTTGAGTTAATTAATATACCTGTTTGAGCTCCTCCATCTCTAGCGGTAACATTTAAATTCCAATTATTTGGACCACCTTCAAAAGTTTCTCCACCCAACATATTGCCAGAAGATATTAAATCTCCACTACTTTCAAACATTAAATCACCATCTGAATCAATTTGAGGACTTGTTGGATTTGAAGATTTACTAGTAGGATATAATATACGTTTTACACCAGCAGAATCTACCCAGCTAACTTTAGTATAGTTTACATAATCCTGAGGAAGTGCCATTTGTAATGTTGCCGGTACCGTTATTTCTTGTGCTTTACAGGATTTAAACGTATCAAAAGATAATTCTTGTAACGCTCTTTGAGCGTGAAAAGCAACATCAGTTCTTTTAATTTTAGATATTATTTTGCCCTCACCCACGTAAGCAATAATAAATTGATTTACTATATCGTTTAAAGATGTAAATTGGTAGTTCCCAAAACTATTGCTATCGTAATAACTTTCTTGCGTTTGATTTATTAATCCCATTTATTTATTGTTTTTCTTGTTGAACTTGTAATTGTTCTTGTACTTGCCCTGCTCTTGCAATATCATCTTTTTTCATTGAAATACCTGCAAATTTTAATATTTTATAAACCAACTCACTTTCTTCTGCTGGATGTAACTCGAAATTAACTACAGTTGAAGGATTGTAAAGAGCTTTTCCATTAACTACAACATATCCCCAACTAGGTTTTAATGGTTTTCTTACGTAAGTACAATTACCGGGCGCGGCAGGAGTCATGTTTAATGATAATGGTCCTATTCTAACATATACAGGTCTATTAGCAGTTGGTATTGTAAGAGGTGATTTTGTTAGATATAAAAGTTCGTTTTGTTGCACTTCTTCAACTTCCACGCCAATAGCGTTAACAACAGTACCTAGTCTATACAAATCAGTAGCGGTTATTGATCCTCCTTGAGTTACAGCGGCGACACTTTCAAAAAAAGCAATCTTTTCATTTAAATTATGTGACATATCGCTATATTCTTCGGAGCTACCATGAATTCTTTGATGTTGGTTTAAATCATAAAAATATTGTTCAAATATTTCCATTTGTGCTTGGTCAGCAAATAGATTGAACTCTTGAGGCGTTATATAACCTCTTTGCTCTTTATTAGCAAATGCTAAAACTTTTTGATATACCGTATCTATACTAACCATAATTTCTTTTATTTATTATTATAAGGAAACAATCTATTTAAAGTATCTTTCCTTTCTCCACAGTTACAAGGTTTTTTAGTTATCTTACTAACTGTATCAACAACTTTTTTAATTCCAGTTGCTTTTGTAATTTTTTCTATTGAGTCGCCTAATCCTTTAGATTTTTTCATATAATTAAATTTTGTAGTTTGCAATCGCTCCGTAGAGCGACTGCATCTACAGTTAGATTAATTTAATCTTTTTTCAATATTGGAGTAAATCTCCATTCCTTCGTCAGTTTTAAACCAAGCGGCTAAAGCTGAGTAAGGGTGCTCGTCAAATGGAACATTCATTAGTTTTCTATTATTAGAAGCCCAAGTAAAAGTTCTTTGATCTGATGATAATCTTAATAAACCTTCTTCAACTGCTTTTATACCAAAGTTTCTAAGAACAACATTGTCGTCATCCAATAAATCTAAAAACAATTCAGGTTGTTGTCTAGCAAATAGCATCAAATCTCTTTTAAGCTCTTTAGAACTCATCTGTGCCACTTTAGATCCAATCTCTACGCGCATAATAGCTTCTGCCATGTCAATGTCTAAACCTCTTGCTGCGATTATAGCGTCAGCTTCCATCTCTAAAACTTCAATTTGATTTTCAGCTTGTTTAGCTGGTTTATACTCTTCAAAAAGTTTATCTTTTAATGGGTGATATATAGAAAGTAGTTTTTGCAAAACAGTGTGTTCTCTTGGAACGTGTAATGCTCCATTTCTAAATACAATATGCTCCATTCTTTGATCACCTTTCATTTCGTCTACAAAAACTGTTGTTTGGTTTTTGCAATACTTAAGTTCTCTTTGATATCCTTTTTCTTCGTCAAAATAATAAATATCACAAGCCTTTATAGCTTTAGATAAAGGTCTTTGTCTATTTTTTAAAAAATAAGTTCTATCTTTTATTTCCCAAGTATCTTTTTTCTTTTTTGGTAATGGTTTTTCCATAACCGGTGTTTCAACTTTTGGTTGTTCTACAACCTGTGGCGTTTCTACCACTTCTGTTTTTTTTGTTTTTTTTGCCATAATATAATATATAATAAAATTAATAAAAATAAAAGGGAGTGGAGACTAGCCCCACTCTCTTTTAAAATATAATGATTAGTTTAATAACATGAAGTTATTAGCAGCTTGTGTAACTAAACATCTTTCAGATAGCATATGTATTTGCATTGCATCTAAAGCAGATGTAGTAGCGCCAACAGAACCAGTAACCCATGATTTCAGTCTTCTATCGTCAGTTTGAGAAGCTCTATATCTAACGTGTAAGAAAGGACGTTTAATATTTGATCCTAAGTTTTGGTCATAAACCGAAGATACACCAGCAGGTACAAATATACCTCTAATTGCACTTGCAGAATTAGCAGCATTAATACCACCTCTAGTTGACTTATCGTTTAAGTATCTAAAATCAGACTTGTAGAAATCATAAGATCCACGTCTAAAACCAGAAAAACCTAAGTTAAGAGCCATATCTTCAGAGTTGTCGAATACTCCGTAAGAAGTACCCAGAGCCCCATAAGAATTCATAGAAGCCAACATGTCATCAACAGCTAGCGAAGTATTTCTATCTAAGAACATCATGTTCTCTTCAATAGCACCTTGAGAATCAAATTCAGCCAAGATATTGTCAAACTCAAGTAAGTCACTACCACCACCAGTAATACCAGAAGAAGCATTACCTCTAGTTTCTACGGCATCAAATAAACCTTGAGTACCAGTAGCAGTACCTGCAGCTAAATCTAAAGAATCATCAGTTAAATCTGCAGCACTTACAACTGGATGACCAGTAGCACCTGCATTAGCAGCACCCCCCATTTTACCTTCTAACATAGACATTTCTAAGTAATCAGTGAAACGTGCTCTTGTGTCAGATGCAGCTTTTAAATACCATAAGTATCCAGATTGTCCATCTTCAGCAGCAACTTCAACCCAACCAATTCTAGACGCATCAGAACCTGATACCTCGTAGTAATCTTTTAAGATAATTGGTTTATTCATGAAAGATTTAAAAGTTGGCTCGTTTTTACCTCTTTGATCAGTAGCTGTACCGCCACTACCAACATCAGCACTAGTATTATAACTTGTACCTTTCATAAATTCAGAACCATAAACTAATATAGTAACTGATTGTGCAGCAGCACCCGAAGCATCAGTAATACCAGCTGTTTGTAAGTCAGCCACTCCATAAGGAGAAACTTGAATTTGACCAGCTACAATATCAACTGCTGTTACCAACGCTTTTACGACACCACCAGAGTTTGCTACTATAACAGTATCATTAACTCTAATACCATCATCACCAGCTGTAATTGCGTTACCATCAATATCATGAGTAATAGCTAGAATACCACCTAACGCGGTAGCACCACCATTATCATCTACTACTGTTCCTTTATACGATAGATGTAATCTACCTTGTTCAGACCATACAACTTGATCAGCTGTCATAGCCTCTTCAGCTCCTACTTGCGAAAGAAATCCTGAAATTGTTCTGTTTCCAAAAACTTCAGCTTCTTTCTCCATAAGATCTGGCATATATTGTTGCGCCCATCCCGCTCCCGCGGTTGTCGCTAGATCTAAATAGTTTGTGCTCAGCGCGGCTTGCGCAGCAGCTGGCGTACTATTTAGAACACTTCCTGCAGTAATTGCCATTTTTAATTTGTTTTAAATTGTTATTTATTTTTGTTTTTAATTTTGAACTTAAAATCAGAAGAATCTTCACCTAACACTTTAAACTTTAAACCACCTGCTTCAATTTTTCCATGAGTTTGTCTTGGATCCATATTAACATTCTTGGCTTTAGCAACACTATCTTTCATAGCATCAGCTTTTCCTTGTTCGTAAAAGTGTCTTGCAACAGCATCTGCGTTCATCGCTGTATATAAAGATTTATGATAACCCTTAGCATCTGTTAAAGTAGAGTTTTTATCCAAAAACTTTTTGGTAAAATTGCTTATATCACTCTGGGTATTCTTAACCTCTTCAGCATTGTTTACATTAAACCTGTATTTTTTATCACCGACGTTATATTCAAAACCTTTGAACTTATCGTTGAAAACATTATTTGTTTTCTGTGTAAAAATGTCAGAGTTCTTTTTAACTGTTTTTTGAGTTGCTTCTGACTCTTTGTTATATCTATTAAAGAAATCAATTGCTTTCTGTTGCTCACCCGTAAGTTTGCTTCCAGCTTTGATTTCTTCATAGTATTTAGACTTTTGCCCGTCTAAGTGGCTTTTAGCGTTGGCAACTTGCTCTTTTAACGCTAGTTTTTTTCTTCGTATATCTCTATCGTCATCTGCATCTTCGTCGAAAGAGAATTCATCTTCCATAAGGAAGTTAATTTCTTCATTGTTTAAATGAGGTTTTGTTTGCTTATAATATTCATATAATAAATCTTGATTGTCTAACTTGCTATAATCTTGATTGAGCTTAACATAATCATTTAAATCTCCACCAGTTTCTTCCATAAAGTCCATTAACTTTTGAATATTTTCTGGTAGCGGTTCACCGGTAGCTTTAGCTTCTGCAACAGCTTCTTCAACCTGCTCTTGAGTAGCTTCAATTTCAACTTCAATATCTTCACCTTCTTCGGTAATTTCTTCTAATACTGGGGTTTCTTGTGCTTCTGCTTCCGGCTGTACTTCTTCTTGTTTTTCTGTGGGCTCGGCATTTTCAGCGCTTGCAACCACTCCGCTGTCGTCAGTTGAACTTGTTTCAACCACAGCGTCTTCTTTTGGTTCTTCATTTTTTGTATCTGGTTTTATTGGTTTATCTAAGTCTACTTTAGTAATAGTTTCCTCAGCACTATCAATTTTGTTAATATCAACTTTAACTATATCGTCTTTTGGCGCTTTAAACTTTTTCATTCTAGGCTTTTTAACTTTAATTTTTTCTACGGTATTATCCACCACTGGCCCTTCTTGTTCTTTTTCTTTCATAATATAATATAATAATAATTAATAAATTTTAACTAGGATCAAACGCACCTAAATCAAATCCCCCGCCTAATATATCATTACCTGCGGACTCAAAGTTTTTAGGTGGTTTTCCACTATTTCTTTGTTCAATCATCTCGCTTTGTTGAGTTGCTTGAATTTTTGTTCTTTCGTCTTTACGATCTTCTTTTTGTTTTTCTCTTCCTTTTACGTTTTCAACTTCGGCACTTTTAAGTTGCATGTTATATTGAAATTCTAATCCCATTAATTCTTTTTTCATTTCAACCTCCTGCATCATTCTTTGCGACTCTATCTGCGCTTTTACTTGTTCTAATTGCGCTTGGCTTTGTGTTACAGCTTGATTTTTTTGTACTTCAGCTTGAGCGGCGGCTTGTGCAGACTGTTGATTTAACTCAGCTTGTTGCTGCATGTTTTGTTGTTGCAAAGCTTGGTCTCTATCTAATTTCTTTTTTCTACGTATTTTAAGAAGTTGATTTGCTAATTTTACATTTTTAATCTCTCTAATATCTATAGCATCAGCAAGTTCAATTATTTGCTGTTGTATTGCCATTTGAATATTATTTTCTAACATCATTTTTTCTTCTTCATCTGGTTGTAATTCTATAAATATACCAAAATCATACAGGTGTAACTGTTTTAACTCTTCTAATACAGCAGCATTGTGAACACCTATAGCCTGTATAAAAGCGTCTTTTGTTGGAGAATATTCTATAATATCAGATATTCTAAGTGATAAGCACTCCGCAACTTCAGCTGTTAAAAATAAACCAGATTGTAGTATATGTCTAGTTGCTGTATTAGAATTAGCAGCTGCTAATTTTTGCACTCCTACTAAAGCGTTTTTATCTGGCATACTACCATCTCTAGCCTCATTAAGCCCGGTTACATCTCTTATCATTTGTAAGTAATAGTTGTAATTACCAATAAGAGCTTGCATTTTATTTCCACCAGATCCTGATGTTATTTCTTGAATAGGAACTTTACCTGGGTTTTGATCACCATCTTGGGTGAATGATCTACCTATAACAGAACCAGTTTGAAAAAACATATTTAAGGCTTCTTGTGGATTATAGTTTGTTCCATTACCTAAATCAACCTCGGCCAAACCATCAGCATCTAAATAAACGCCATCTGGAACCATTCTTGATAACACTTGTTGAAGCTTTAAATGAGTTAACTGAATCATGTCAGCAAAACCAGTTATACGCTTTACCAAAGAGTCAATCCTTCCGTCGTACATTCTAGGAGCTACAATAGCATAATTCATTTTTACTTTGGTAAAATCACTCTTAGGGCGCATCATGTTTTTAGCCATTTCCCACTTCAATAACTTATCAGTACCTAAGATCATAGCTCCGTCATACAAGCACTCTATAGATCTCAACATTTTACTAAAGCCACCTTCCATATTTTCTGGTGGGTTAAATGAATCATCTTTTGGTATAATTTTATCAGCACCGCTACCGGTTTCCTTTACTTTATAAACTTCATTCATATACGTTTTATAATTAAAATATAAAACTTGAATAGTGTTCTCGTCTTCTTTATCAGACGAAAACCTAGTACTGTTGTTGTTTCTATTAAACGTTTTATTCTTCATTATATCTTCTAAATCACTTTCTGATAAATGAGGAAATTGTTTTGCTAATTCGTTTACTGGAATGGATTTAACCTCACCAACATAATATATATCTTCAAAATAAGGAGAATCTGTATAAGAATAAACAAGATTAGCTGGATCTACGTAGTCTACTACAACCCCTTCAGATGTGTTGAAAGAACTTTTTATCGCGCCTATCCCCAGAACTGTTAAGTCGTAATAAAATTGTTTTTTTATTAATTCATATTTACTGCCTTCTAACAAAGTGTTTATAGCTTGTTCTTCTGCTATTTCTATAGATTGCTTATATGCTAATTGCATATGAAGTTCTAACTCCTCTTTTGTGTCTGGAAGCTCTTCTATATTGCTTTTTCTAACGTTTAAATTTAATTCATTCTGTACTTTTTGATTAAATTCTTCTAGTCTCATATCTGTCAATATAGACTCCATGTATTCAGTTCTTTTAGAAATACCATAAGGATCTTGAGAAAAAGCTTTTATATCATAAGTTCTTTCTGATATACCATTAACAACGATATCTACAAATTTAGAAATAATCGGAACTGGTTTCCAGTCTAAATTTAAATAGGACAAATCACCATTTATTGATAACTCATCCTTATATTTTTGTATAGATTGCTCGCCTCTTGCATACAATCTTAAATTATGAAAATCATTTTGATTTGATTTATATCTATTGTGGTTATTATCTTTATTAAACCACTCTTGCTTTATAGCTTTACCTACTTTTAAACCATAATCGTAACTTAGCTTCTCAGCATCACTTACAGTTTGACTCGGAAAATAACTTTGCATGCCAGACTCTGCCATATTTATTATTTGATTATTTGTGAATTAGTTCCAGTATTACTATACTTAGAAACATTTATGTTTAGTTTGGGTTTCTCAACCTTTGCATTTGGAGCGTATAGATGTCTATTGTTAGCCATCACGGCCAACCCAGAACTTATTGTTGCGTCAAACTTTGTTCGCTTATTTATGTCGAATCTACTCCAATCGTTTAATAAATCATTAAAGTACAAGTCTCCAAATGTCCCATCTTGCTTCATGCCAACATGATCTTGTATATACATTTCGATCGCAGCCGCATGAGCTTGTTTTATATCTTCTGAGGAGTTAGGTATTCCACCAACTTCTTTTTCTGCTACAGATAATTTATTCCACACTTTATCCGGTCGATTCATAGAAAATCCTCGATATCCTCTTCTTCTTAAATAGTACAATAGTCTAGGTTTGTTATTCTCCGCTAATATTGGCATCCCATAAAATACTAACGCCATTAAAACATCTTCAAAGAATATCTCTGCCGTAGGTGGTCTTGATAAGTATTCTAAAAAGAAACTATTGGCCGGCGCGTCTTCCATGCTAAACCTGGTAAGTCCATGCAAAGCACCTTTAGAACCTTCTCCATCTACGGTTCCCGATATATCATATGAGTCACAACCAAATGCACCCATATGTTCGTTACCAGGATATTTTATACCATTTTTAAGTACCACTCTATTCTGTAATTGCTGAGGTGGAACCCAGCTAACTTTAAATCTACCTTTTGGATCTGGGTAAAATATTACTTGAGAATCTTTAATGCCATTTACCCATTGAAAATTACCGGTCGTAATTCCTAAGGTTCTAGACATCTCCTCGTTGTAATCTATTTGTTCGTATATTTTCACTAAGTTAAATATACTGTTTTTAGTCTCGTCTCTAAAGGCATGTTCTGTAGTTCTTGGGAATTGACGATAAAATTCGTTTAAAGCATCTTGATCATCTTTTAAACCATCTACTTCGTTCTGCCAGTTGTCTATTACACCTACATCTATTAATTCACCGTCTGGGGCGAGGACATCGATATCAGGAGTAGTGAAAACTGGAACTCCGTACTCGTCAATAAATCCCTCGTAGTTCCATTCCATTGGGATGAACAGAGAGTATAAACCAGACTTTGTCTGACCGTTTCTATTTCTTTTTGTGACATCGCTTGCATTGTATAGTTTTTTAAAGTTATCACCTCCTTTATCTAAAGCGTTTGATGTTGATCCCATCATACATTTACCAACAATTCTACTACCTAATCTTAAACATGTTTTTGTAACTCTCCAGTTGTTCAATATATTATCTGGCCTTTCCCATTTACCACTTTCATCGTGTACTAGTAATGCTAATTTTTCACCATCATAACTATTGTCTCCAGTATTTTTCCAATCAATAGTTGTATCTAGTCCTTGTATATCTTCTAGCTTTTCGTTAGCTGTGATCTTTTTTCTTGTGAACTTACTAGCTGGCACTCTATATGCTAACTCTGATTTTGGTCTATCCATACCATCTTGAACAGGTTTGAAGAAAAATGGGTAGTTTATACTTATCGGTACTACTTTATCAGTAAACATCTTTTTAGCATCTGAACCAGTCTTAGATAGTATACCATATCTACTATCACTTGCAAGAGTGGCTAAATTAACTGTTTCTGCAGATGACATGAACGAAAACCCTGATCTTCTGTTCTTTAGGTAACACATACCATAACATCTTTTATCTGCTTTACATGCTTCCCAAAATATAAAGAACAATCTGTTTGCCTCTCTAAAATCTGGAGCTCCAACATCTATCTTGCTCCATTGCAAATACATATAGTGAGTTCCTACTATATAAGTTGGTTTACCATTGTTCATAAACCAAAACCCCTCATCTCTTCTTTTAAACTCTTCGTCTATATAATCATACCACTGTTCTTTTTGGTCCTCAGGATACGATCTCCAATCAAATATATTTTTTAAACGCTCTAAATCTTTTGGTTGTTCAAATTTTACCCATTTGTTTTTGGGGTGCATGTACACTCCTTTTGGTTCCAACGGCAAGCCAATTCGCAAACCTTGGATTTCAACCACTTCACCGATTTTTCCAGTTTTTGAGATAACAATGATATCATGCTCTTTATCGTATCCATATTTCCATTTTTTAGATTTATTAAGACGACTAATAGTTGTCTTTTTAATAGGTTCTATTGTTTTAACTAAATTTTGCTCGTACATTACTTAGATCTACCTTCTGCGAATCCTTTAAAGATTTTCTCTTTTTTCTCTTCGGGTGCTTTACCCTCAAGCAAGTTTTCTTCTTCTTGAATTCTATTAAGTATTTCAAACGCGTCAAATATAGCTAGCTTTTTAGTAGCTGCGGCATTCTTTAATCTATCTGCCGATATATCATCGTCTGAATCTACGATAGCTTCTTTTGCAACTTTAATCAGTTCTTCAACTGCTTTATGCCCAGCTTGGATTATATTCTTCTTCGTCTCCTTGATATTCATATTTAATTGTAATAAAATTAGATAAAACTCGATATAGTCTTTCGTTGTCAACAATAAATTCATACTCGCTCTTTGGTTTAAAACCAATTAGTTCGTTAACCCCGACCGTACCGTCTGAATATTTAACAATACCTTGTAAAGGTTTTTCAGATTCAATATTAAATTGATCTATTGCTTTTAAAGGTTTTACAAAACAATAACCTTTTGGAGCTATCCATTTATCATCTCTTTTATATAAAAAGATTTGATCATGGTTTATAAAATAAGTAGATTCATTGAAAAAACTTCTACTATTTTTTTCTATACCTCTCATATTATGCCATCTTCTAAAAACATTATGATGTACTATAACGGTATCGCCTGCTTGTATATCTGTATGTCCTACCATTGGAGTAGATATAACCACTGCTTCTCTATTAACATATTGATGGTTAAAGATTTCAGTGTTAAGTATAAGTTCTGAATCCCCAACTTTTTTAGTGTTATTATATCTTTCTCCTTTTGGTTTTACAACAAAGTCGTAAACACTTTTCATTAATACTCAAGATTATATTCTACAGACACTGCCATGTTCTTATTAAAGTCTTTCCATGGTAGTACGTCTTTATTTTTTTTGATATATACAGAATATTTGTCATCTTCTTCTATAATATCGCAAATAGTATGACCACCATACACCTCTTGTCCTACGGCATAATGCATGGCATCATTTTTATAATCTTTACCAATACTAATCTTTCTTATCAGTCTTGCCATTTTCTTTTGGATAATTGATTACACCATCTTGAATATTAATATCGAATGTACCATAATCTTTTTCAAACTCAGTTTGTAATAAAGTTAATTCATCTCTAAGACCAGCAATATTATGTAGCATCTCATGTTTTTTTAATTCTATAGAACCTATTTCTAATTGAGCTCTATTAATATTATTTACTGTATCTTGAACTTTTGCTAACTGCTCGTCAGTTATTTTTTCAGGTTTAATACCTCTAAGTTCTTTAATTTTTGCGTTTGTTCCTTTTGCTCCCATTTTATTTAATTTAAGTTAATTTAATTTATTTTTATCCTTTATATTGTTTAGCCCAATCATCTATTTCACCTAACTCATCATCAGTTAATATTCTGTCCCAAGCTAATATACTTTTATAACCTCCATCTATTAAATCAGTACCGCCTCTATGCCCAAATGATTCTATTTTCATATCATTTCCATTGGTATTCAGACTTTCTGTATCTGCTTGTGCCTCATTGTCTACATATAAAGTCAAAGCGCTTCCAGCCGCGTTACAAGTAACCACGAGGCAATAATATTGTCCATTCGTTAACGGAGAATCTGTATCCATGTGATTAGTTTCTCCATCTATTTTTGCTGTTATTCGAGCGTTTCCACTAGCATGTCTTATAAAGTAAGAAGAATTACCCACAACTCCAACAATAACTTGATTACTAGCATCCCAATCATCACATGTGACAATCATAACAATAGTCCAACCATCGTCACTAGTATCAAGATCAACTTCAAAATTAGAACCTCCTTTGTGAAGTTCCATTCTATCATTAGCACCATCAAAAGTTAGATGGGTGGTATTATATACTGGTTGCTCATCAACATCTGCGGTAGCAACTACTGCTGCATCATAAGCATTCGCTTGATCCGCCCATTCAGTAACTTTATCTCCAGATAGTGTTATACCTTTATCAGGGTAAAAAGCTAATTTACAACCACCAATTTCTAAATGCGGTAAATATTCTGAAACTACTCCACCGGTAATTAAACTATTTCCTAATCCTAACATTACTTACCGAAATAACAGATTACTCCAGCTGCTGATGGTTTAAATGCTGTCCATCTACCGTAAATAGTAACTCCTTTTGGATATACTTGCGAAGCACTTGTTATACCACCAGCACCATGATTAGGATCAAGAAATATTAATGCTTGATCACTCGTTGGTGTTATGTCAGCGCTTAATTTAACTCTACTAACATTATCATATTCTATAACTTTAACGCCTCGCGCGTTTGGTCCTCTATAAATAGGTATTGGTGTTTCAGCGTCTATAGTCATAGCTGTCCCTCCAGATTCGGTAGCATCACCATTTACTAATAATACGTATTGCCCTACTTGTATTCTACCTACTGGAACCGCTGGTGTGTCTAAAGTAACATCCAGTCCAGATGCTTTACTTACATTAGGTATTTCACTTGACCACGTGCCATTAAAGTTAAAGTAGTTATTACCAGTAGTATCTACAGCGTCACTTGTTGATCCAGATATTGAAACATAACCAGGTCCCTCAGCATCTAATATTTCTGGAGTTAATACTGTTGGAGTGTTATCTGCTAAAAATTGAATAGCAACTATAACTAAGCCTTGCGGTGGTACTATTGTTTGTGCAATGTCAGAATATGCACTACCTAATTGTCCAAATCCATATGCCACTTCTGTTGAATTTATTCCTGCCATAATTTTATTTTTTTACTTTTTCTAGTGATCGTCCACCGAAGTAGGCACCGATCACGGTTATTAATACTAATTGAAGTAAATCCACCCATGATGATTTTACTTCGAAATTTATTGCACCAGCATCAATAAATATTAATAGCATGGTGCATACTATTAAAAAAATCATTACTAATGGCCTAACATTTTTACTCAGCCATGAATCTGATTTTAAATCGGCTTCCCATCTGCTTGTGATATTTTTCTCCATCTCAGCTTGGTAGTTAGCCATTAATTCTTTTATTCTTCTTTCTGCTTCTAATTTTTCTTCTTTAGAGGTATGTAGATTGTCTACAACACCACCTATACCTTTAACAAGTTCAGCGGCTCCTCCAGAAAATAATTTTCCTAACATAATTTTATTTTATTGATCATTACCATTATTTGCATCGTTCTCCCAAGGAAAACCAGTGTCTCCAGCTTCTTTCCATTCTCCATCTACTAATATAGAATCTACACCATCAATATCCATTCTTTCAAATCTTTCTCCATTATATGTAATATGATCATCTTCATAGGCCAACTTACCAAGCTTCATGTCTGTAGCATGTCTCATTTCATGACTAATAGTTTGCCTATCTTCAAAACTACCAGGTATTATATTTTCGTTAATATAAATAGATCCATCCATATTAGCTTCACCCATTACGCCCTCCTCTAATGGTACTCTAATAACAGGTGTACCAGGTACAGAACCTTCTTCTCCAGCTTGTTTACCAAAACGCATTTTTGTTTTGATTTCACCAGCTGTAGCTTCAAATCCTCTATTTTTACCTAGTTTAAATCCCACTAGTAGAGTTTTTTAGATTTTTCAGCACCTGGTTTTTTATATACACCTCCTTTATATAGATTTTGGAAAGCAGATGATTTAGATCTTCCATCTTTTAGATCTGTATTACCTTCTGAATTTGGATTTACTTTACCCTTTCTATTCGTTGGATAAGGAACATTGTTCATTTTAAATGCCATATTATCTGTCTTTATCTTTAATCATATCATCTATAGCTTTATTGTAAACTTTATCTGTATATGATTTATTATTGTAAAATACACTTCGTTCTGAAGTGGGTAAGTCTTCCTCACCTAATAGGATTCTATATATCCTACTTATCATTTGAGAACATTTAAAAGAAGTCTTAAATACAGAGTACATGATAGTTGTTCTATTTCTGTGTCTCCAAGTTTCTATCCAACCTTCTCTTTTTAATCTCTCCCATCTTGCTTTATCCCATGAATATGTATAAACACCGTCGATAAAGTCTTTTCGTGTAAATCTTCCTTTACAATCTAAATAAATTAATAATTCTAAGTCTGCGTCTTTTAACCCGTAAGTTTTACAGACCCACTTTCTAGTGAGCCTGTAATACTTAAGGATATTCATGTCACGCAAATCTTGCGCGGTTAATCGCATTTATTACGCTGCTTCAACTACTGCAATAGATGCACAAGCTGTAATATCTGGATGCGCAAATACGCCGTTTTCACTATCAGCAACTACAACCATTGAAGCGCTATTAGAATAAGGAGTATTAATAGTATTTATTATTCCTTCCATAACTTCTTTGTGCTTACCAACAGTGATATCAAGAGCAACAACTGCTTGGTCAATATCTTTAGTTAGTTCTTGACTTGATTCAAAGAAAAGTCTAAGATCACCTGTGTTACTCATCTCCATGTGAGATAATTTGTCTGCTGGGAAACAAGCTACTTCTTCAGTAGAAGTTGTGCCATCAATAGTTCCACTTGCAAAATACAAATATTTTGTCATTTTTTCTTTTTTTTAATTAATAATTTATTTTTGTTTTTAGGTTTGAGGGTTTTGGATTATGGTTTAGGTTTAATCCACTAAGACTACGTCTCTATCTTGAATAACTCTATAAAGAGTATCTTTCCATGATATGTCGTGTCCAGCATGTTTATCATAATATATCGTATCGTTATCTTTTAGTCCTTCAACTAAATTACCGGTTGATATTATTTTTGCTTTTATATAACGGTTATCTACATCTGTATCATCCGTCATTATAAGACCAGCAACCTTTTTAGGCTCTGTCTTTATTTTATCTACTATTATATATCTATTGATTGCTTTCATTCATTCTCATATTTGAAATTACACAATCTGCAGATATTATTGTTGATACTACGCTCACTGCGTTTTTCAGCGCCGATTTTGTAACCAAAACCGGATCTATTATTCCTGCTGCTATCATATCAACATTTTCTCCAGTAACAACGTTAACTCCCTCGCCTTCTATATCATTATAATCTGGATAAGTAATACCTGCGTTATCTAATATAGTATAGAAAGGAGACTGAATAGCTTTAAGAAGTATCTCTTCACCCACCGCTTTAGCGGAGATTTTTACAGAAGCATCCATAAGTGCGATTCCACCACCTGGGACGATACCTTCTTTCAGGGCCGCTTTTGTAGCATAAATAGCATCTTCTATTCTATCTTTCTTTTCTTTAAGTTCAACTTTGGAATCAGCACCTACTTTTACCATTCCAACAGAACCTGATAGCATAGCTAGTCTTTGCCTATGTTTTCTTTGGATAAAAGGATTTTTATCTTCTTTGTCTATTAGTTTTTGTATGCTTTGAATTCTTTCTTCAAGCTCTTTTTCTGGCGGCTCTATAGTTAGAACTGTATTTTTATCATCTGTAATCGACGTGTAAGCCTCTCCCAAGCAATCTATATCTATAAGATCTAAATCATCACCTAGTTGCTCGTTGATTGCTTTGGCTCCAACTAAAAAAGCAAGATCCGCAACAGTATCCTCTTTTGTTGGTCCAAAACCTGGTAGATCAATTATATTTACTTTAATATTACCTTTTACCTTATTCATAAGAAGAGCAGCTTTCACTTGTTGTTCAACCGGAGCTACTATTAATAAAGGACGTTTAGTCTTTATAACATGCTCTAATATTGTTTGAATTCTTCTTATATTAGGGATTTCCGAAGATACTATTAATACTAATGGGTTATCAAGCTCAGCTACTTGCTTGTCCTTATCAGTAATAAAATGTGGAGATGTGAGTCCTGAATCTATCTGAACTCCGTCAACTACTTCAACGTATGTTTCTTCAGTTGGGGACTCTTCCATTAATACCACACCATCTTTACCTACTTTAGTATAAGCTTCTGCTATAATCTTTCCTAGCTCTGCATCATTGTTACAACTAATTGAGCTAACAGATTTCAGCATATCGCCCTCGATCTTGACAGAAACCTTATCTAGGTAATCATTTACCTTTTTAAGACCGGATTTAATCCCGTCTTTAATTTCTCTAATGGTAGCATCGCTGCCATTAACTTCTTTTAACAG
>Ga0208790_1000122_pt1 | contig 41840 bp, 46 predicted proteins | sample 10_taG_FD_184083 | JGI IMG/M metagenome (GOLD analysis project Ga0208790, IMG submission 184083) | Marine viral communities from the Subarctic Pacific Ocean - 10_ETSP_OMZ_AT15264 metaG (SPAdes) (version 2) | ecosystem: Environmental > Aquatic > Marine > Oceanic | place: Pacific Ocean | collected... | reverse complement strand
AGACCTTCTAGCCTGGTCCTCTAGCATTTGAACGCCTGGGTCCTTGACTGCTCCTGAAGCGATTCCTTGAAGTCTGTTTATCTCCGACTGAATAGCCGGATCTTCTCGGGGTAGCTGGTTCTCAGCTATAGGGTCGCTAGGCCGACTCGGAGACGACCAGTTTCCTTGGAACATCGTCCGAGCCAATGCCTCTCCCGTATCTGACAGCCATTCTTTTGCACCGTCCCAAAAGCCTTCAAAACCTGTACGAATCATTTTAAACGTCCAATTCCCCAGGCCCTAAATCCCCTGGCCCGCTAGATGTTCCTATTCCCGCAGCTTCGTCCCTACGGTCCAAAGCGTTTAACTTGGCTAGCTCATTTTTGTCTTTTTGCCCCTGTTGGTATTTTTCGTATGCGGAATACCCTTTAGCCCCCAAAACACCGACAGTGCTGGCCATGGAGGCCATTCTGTTTTTTGCGTCATTAAGGAGGCCAAGGTTCACTTGACTTATTGTCCCTAGCCGAGCCGCCTCCGACAGCGCCCGAAACCATTTGTATTTCTCTTCTTCACCATGCACACCTCTAAGTATGTCTTCCATCAAGGACGCATCACTTAATACTTGTTGCACCGACTCCTTGGTAGCCCTGGATTGAGCATCCGTAACGGCCCCCACCCCTCTGGCTGCCGAACCTGGTCCTTCGCTTGTATCAATACCTGTCAATCCCGCCCTGGCAAATGTATCTTGTGCCGCCCTGGTCCTTACGTCTTGGGAGGACTCCCCTGACAGTGCTTTCAACAAGGCTCTGTTGGCTAGAACGTCGGCGGTGTACCGATTGCCGGGCGCCTTAGGGTCTACATCAATCTGCTCTGTCGAACCGATCCAGTTCATTACACGCCCCACCGGCCCTCCTGCCCACCTCATTGCCTCTAAAGCAAAGTCCTTAATTTGCTGTTTTCTCTTGTCAACCGACTTGCTGTGCTCGTCATGAGTTCTTCCGCTACTTGGTACAGGCTGCGGAGCATTAAGCTGCTCAATCTCTTCCTCGCTAAGTCTCTGTAATCCATCTGCCATCTTCTTCTCCTGCGCCTACGGTACTTCTGTCGCCAAGGTCTTTGACGTACCAAGCTTAAATGTCCCTGGCCTTACCCCTAACTCTACAGCTATGCCGTCAAGCTGAAAAGCCTCGCGTGTCCCTGTCGCCAAGGAATCAGAAATGGTTAGCCTTATCGACCTAGCCTTTTGATTGGCAACATGCTGCCTAAAAATGTATGGGTCATCAGTCGAAGAGGTTATAACCTTGCTCTGAGAGTCGCCAACTGAGTCATCATAGTTGCTGTGGATAGAACAGTTAAGGGTATGGTCCGATTTATAGGTTCCACTGATTAGAATATTGTAAAACCTGGCCATGTGAAGAAACTGATCTGACCGTATCCACGCAGACATAATTTCAAGAGTGTAGGGAGATGTTGCGCTCCCAATATCTGAAAAGCCTGTGTGCTGGTTAATAATGTACCCGCTCGGGATGGCTATATTAAGAACCCCGTCCTGCACCATTAAGCCTTTAGATTTTGTATCGTTACTGAAGACGGTAGTGGTTGGCTTCCATCTGGTCCATGCGTTGAACACGTAGTTATAAACAAGAATCCCTTGAGTTGTGCTATCCAGCCCGAAGTAGATCTCCCCTTCGGTATCATTAACGGCGGCCCTTGTTATCCCATAACTGTCCACCGTGTCTTCCACTGCGGCCCCTATCCACTCTACTTGCATAGAAGGCGTCACCCGATAAACTCCGCCGTTTGCGTTGTAAAAGAACCCTACAGGAGAAGGAGTTCTCGCACATCCGATAGCGGCACCAGCGTCTCTTGAAAAGATAGTAGGAGGAGAGAAGTCGGTTCCCCCTCCTGCTGCGTTAGGCCCTTCGCCTCCAATCAAGTAAGCGTTTTCTGTGGTGATGACGATTACATACTCTCGGACGGACCCAAGACACGCTATTGAGGATTTGTAGTTCTCAATTGGTTTTACTTGAAAGTCAGAAAACTCGGCCCCTCTTTTAGGGGTTAATTTCTTTGAGTACCAAACAGCTCCATCAATTGTAGACAGAAACATTCTGTTTTTGTGAAGAATGATATCAGTACAGCATGGAGGAGCGATGTTTCCGTAAATATCTCCGACGGCCCCTGTCGAATAAATAGGCTCGTTATCGGTTAATGCTGACGAACTAACAAGCGCGTCGTCTATGTCTTGAATGGTTGTCTCGAAGTCAACAGGCGCCGCTGCAACTCTGTAAAAAGCTGCTTTACCTTTTTCTGTCCTGTACAAGACAATATTTGGGTTACTTACGCCGTTGGCCAAAGATTTTTGGGTCCATTGTGGCGTATACGCCCTAACCCTAACGCGCCCAGTGGTGTCTGTCCCAACGCCGTCCACCGTCGCGGAGATGGCGCCAGAAGGATAAGACCTTTGGATGTCGCCGTTGACGTTCGTCCACTCATACGTGACCATGTAATTATATTCATTTAGCGTAGAAGGGGCGCCGTCATTTAGGACGCCACCTACAAGCTGAACTTTCCCGGTATCGGTGCCCGGAAAGGCTCCTGCCTTCGCGGTGTCAAACGTGTTGTTTGCTGTATCCACTGCGGTGATAGAATATTCATCGTAGTTAAAGTTTGTTGTCCCTGAGATCTCAACCGTATCGCCAACCTTGTATCCTATTGGAGTAGGCGAGCTAACGGTAACCCTAATTAGGTCGGTCCCCGCAGCAGCAAAGGCCGTAATAGCGTAAGAGCTGACCACTTCGCTTACTTGAGGATAAGTAAGAAAGCCGTTCTCTTTCATTACGTCCCCAGCGTACTCCCACAAAAGACCTCCGCACAACAAGAGGGACCCTCCGCCTTCGACGTTCTCTAGTTGTCTCGTGGGGGATAAATCGATTTCTGCGTAAGAGGGGTTGAAAATGCTTTTATGCTGAAAAACAGAGTTCCCGCCCTGGGACACCGCCGAAAACTTTGATGAGCCATAGCAAAACTGTGAAGCAGAGACACTGGTTACTCGGGCAGCCCCCCAGAAGAGAGTTCTGTCGTCCACTGCATTCGAGTACCAATCCGTCGAAGCGCAATTGCCACCCAGCCCAGTTCCGCCTGTAGCAATAATGTTCCCATCCGTATCACTAATAAGGTTGATAGATGAGTTGTAGTTTATGTAAACGTAGTCTCCACCAGCGTCTCGAATGTTCCCATTAGGCGTAACAGCATAGGTCGCAGCAAAGTAGACCTTTCCATTATAGACGAATAGGTCCGAAGTTAAGGTAGTAAACCGTTTCAGCACAACCCCCGACTTATCTATGGCCCCCCCTGTGTTTACCGACGCCGTAAAAAGCGCGTGGTCAGCGGCCTGCCCGTCGTCCACTGCGGTGTTAGCTGCCTGTGTTACCGCTTGCGCTGTCCAAACAAAATGGAGGTCCGTGCCAGAGGTTTTCTTGATAAAGCTCCCAGATGTTAAACACAGCGTATCAACCGCTAGCTGGGTGGTACTAACCTTCGCCAATGCTCCCGTGTACATCTGAGTCCGCACTTGGGGGTTTGTCGCGGTTCCTGTTTCTTGAAAAGTGGCCGCAATCATTAAGCGGTCGTCTGCGTCGATAGCGCTTAACGCGATATGGCTAAGAGTTCTCTCTCTATCGCTATGCCCTGACTCAGACGCTTGAAAGTATACCGTGTGATCGGACGGAAGAATTGGGGTATTTCTCCCTCGATAGCCGTAAAAGCCACTTTCAAGATATTCAATAAACGCACCACTCGATTCTTCAAAGTAATCGAGTCGATAGGATGCGACCGTCGCAGAAGCATCACTAATCGGCGTGGTATTGAGCCTAAAGACTGCGGCTTTTGGCGTTGAGGTGTCATCCGTAGTTGAGTTATCCGCTGCGGATACCGAGAAAAGAGGGTAGGCACCGTTCACATAAAAGGCCGGTGAGTTAAAGCCACCCAACGCTGTCGGAGTAAGCGCCGCCGCTATGCCATCCGAAGTCTTTACCGCTACAGCGTGGACTCCGTTTCGCGTTTGTTGACTATAGTTTATCTTGAGTTTTACGGTCCCGGTTTCCGAGCTACCGCTGTATGTGTCCGTGATGAAGAATGTATTTGCGGACGCAGACGGCTTAACGACAATCTTGTCCCCATTATGGGAAGTTGTCCCTGTAATCGTAACAACATCACCCTCAAGAAGTCCCGGAGCAGTGGCGCATGTGATTAGGGTCCCCACTCCTCCCGCCGAAGTTCCGCTTATAGTGATAGAAGGTGAATGTTTTTGACAGTCGCAAAAAAGGATAAATACATAATCCCCCATAACAACGGTTTGAACCTGGGGGTTCAGGTAATTGCTATCATCATTTTGAGCGTGCGCCTTAGTGACTGATATGCCTGCTGACGGGGTGATCTTCATCTTAGGGACAACTACTATCCCTGTCGCTTCTTCAACCACTCTGGCATAAACATGAAAAACAACGGTTGTTATAGTTGCCTGTCTGCCTGCTAGGTTGGGGTCTGTTTCGGCCCAAGCCTCTACCCTAAATCCATCGTTGGACGCCGCTGCAAGCGGGCCACTTGTCATTGTCTCATTGTTAAAAACGGTATCGTCTTTAAACGTGCATCCGGTTATGCGACCTTTGTCCAGCCAGTAATCTGTATTTGTTTGAGCGTATGCGTTGTTCCCGTCAAAAATTAATTTTTCATCTTGATATGTGGCGCACTGAACTGACGCATCAATAGTCCCGGCGGAACCGCTAACAAAGTTTGCGTTCGTCCTTCGAGAGAAGCCATTTCTTTTTTGGACTTGCCCCGTCTTGGTAAACCTGCCGTTATCGCAAGTGGCAAGGCTTGGCGGAGTTAAATGCTTTTCCGATGCCTTCTCGTTGAGGCCCTGCGTGAAAGGGAGAGATATAATTTGCTTCTGTAAAGGCATCAAAACACCCACAAGTCTACGGTTACGTTTGCGCTAGTATTTAAGACCAGTGTCTTTTCTGGGCTCCTGTTGCTGTCTTGCACATCCCAGATATCTGCCCTAGATCTTTGCCTTACAATAATCCATCCCTCCGGTGCTCTCCCCAGCCCGTGAAAGATGTGCGTGTCATAAGGGTCGGTCGCAGTTAGAAACTGGCCTTTCACCAGAGTGCCCCCCATAAGAGGGACCTGCTCAACACGTTTCATTATGGGCTCGGCGTTGTCCTGCAATTCTTCAATCACAGGGTCACCAGTGGTTATCCTTTTCCACGGCTCCATGCTAGTGCTCGGTTTCGGTATGGTTATGATTTAACACTTCAACCTGCAATAACTCCATCGCCTTATCTCTGATTTCATTATCAGAGAGTTTATCAATCGTAGAAACCTCGATTCGAGACACAGCATCATCGAGCCCAAGATAGAGAGTCCTTCTTGACTGGATGTCGAGCACGATTTTGGCTGTCTTAGTACACCATTCTTTAAGGAGGTGCTCTTTAGCCTGCTCCAAAAGCCTGTCTAAACGCATAAGCTCTTGGTCTTTGATTTGCTCTCTCGTCTCCGCCGTCATCTCTTTGCATCGCTTAAGCTCGGTTTCAACAAGCTTATAAACGTAAGTTGTAGACAGCCCCATGGTGCTAGCTATCTTAGGGTAGCTGTACCCCTTCAAGCGTAGTTCGAGAGCCATTTGAGAATTTTTTATTCTCCTGCAAGCTCGTTTACTGTTTTTATTAGGTTTTGCCATTTAAACCCCCGCGTCATACTGAATAAACTTAATGTTTGGACCCATTATTCGATATCTCATTAAAAAGGCACCTGGATCATAGGCGAAGCCCACATCGTTCCATCTGTGGCCAATATCCTGAATTGCGTCAGGGATGCCTGCATCCCTTGGCTCGGCTAAACTAATTAGCCTTTGCTGCATCAGTAACTTTTCTTGCATTAGGCCGGTAGGGTCTGATTCTTCTCGGATCAAAAGCCGGATAGCGGCGCTTATTGCTATGTAATCCGGCCAACCTTTAATCATTGGTGGGATAATGCTTGAAATCGTGTCGGAATCGGATGTCATTAAAGACATCTCAGGTACATACCAGAGCTCTGCGCTGCCAGATGTTAGTGGGCTAGTTTTCGCCCCGTCTAATGTTTCCAGGTTGAAAGGATGAATAGAAAAACGGCGACCGCCACTGAGGTAATAAACACGCTTAGCTTTGTAGAAGTCCGAAGGAAGCGCATAGTTTTCGGTTCCTGCTACTAAGGTAATGCTTTGAGTGCTTAAGAAGTAATCTTCATAAGCATTAACCAGGATGTCGTACATCTCCGAAGCGGCGGAGTTAATGTAATCATTAACTCTCGCCTCAACGGGGAAGTTAGAGCTGGTCATATCGGCATAATCCAACGCACGAGCGCGTAATTGGCTTAAAGTGGCCGAACTAGCCATTATGGCCTCCTCTAAATTTTAAACTGCTGGCATTTGAATATTTACGTTGTAGATAGGTGCCTTGCAGCCCAAGTTTCCTCGGAACGCAAGCCGCGCTTCTACTGAATCCGCTGTAGCGGAACGCAAGATTCGGTTACCATCAAGGTTTAGGAACTTAACCGGCTCACCTAGAGTCGCTAAAGTCCACTTATCCATTTCAAGCATGAAGCCACTTTCGGCGGGGCACTTGTTTGCGGCTACAACGTTAATTGCACCAGTGTCGCCTTGAATGGCTACAGAACGGAAACCAATGTCAGAGACTACGCCTTTATGGGTAGTCGCATTCACGGTTTGATAGTTCTGTGAGTTGTGAAGGTTCTGAATCAAGCTACGTTGCTGAACGTGGTTAATGAATGCAACATTTGGATTTCCACCAACTCGGGCAGAAAGAGAACCGGCAGTAATTAGCCCGTCTTCAATTGCTGACGCGCTTTGGTCAGTATACTGACCATAAAGCCGTGAATCCACTGAACGGTTTACACCGAAAAAAGAATCGCCGCCGCCAGGCGCAGCGGAGGGAATCCAAGCGGAAAGCCCACTAATACAAACGTTAGACCCCCCGTCTGCCGCATCACCCTGTGCGTAAATAAAGTCACCGTCAGTTGTCACGCTGCTGTACGCAGCGCCGACTGTAACCCTTCCCAGGCTTCGGTTAACGGCACTGACGACAAGCGTACCCGCTCTAAGGCTGCTTCCATCGGTAGCACTAAAAACCAGTACCTGGTTAACATCAAAGTTGGCAATGTCTTCTTCTTCGCCAAGAGCCGCGAGAGTGGTACTCCCATCACTATCGGGATCGATGGCCCCTACCGTGCCAATGGAACCGGTACCGCTTCGGAAAAGCTGAGTCTCAATCGAGTTAGACAGAGAGTTCATCGCTCCGTCAATGCTTGCCTTCAAAGCTTGAAGGAAAGCCATTGCATCGCCTTTAGAAGCTTCCGCCGCCTCTGAACCGACTTGTGCAATCGAGTAGTTTGAAACTCGGGTTAAGAGAAAGTCATCCACACTAACTTGGTTAGATGGTGCTGTTCCGGTGGTACCCTGAGCATTTCCGAAGCTTGCACTTCGACCTTGCGGGTCACCGTAAACATTTACAATAGGCATATTGCGACCACCGAAATCGGAACGCTTAGGAAGCATTGCCAATAAGGGTCGTCGAGAAAGAGTTGTTTTGGCTAGGTTGCTAGCAGAATAAATCTGCTTCAACGCTGCGTCGAAATTGGTAACTGTAGTTGCCATTTTTTAAAATCCCTTAATCCGTCCAAGTATCAGACGGAATTAATTTAGCCGCTTCTCTCAGCAACTCGTACTCCGACATTTTTGACATGTCAGGCACTTCCGCTGCTGGTGTAGCCGCTAATGCGTTAGTCAAAGTATTTGGTTTTGATTGTACGCCGGGATTGCTCTTGGCCTCTACTGCTACGCTCTTTGTTTCGGGTGCATCCTGCAACCCAAGCATTTTCCGCACTGCTTGATTTTTAGATAAGCTCGTTAGTTGCTCCGTTAAATCACTTTGAATTCTACGTGCGGCGTCAGTGGGTGTCAACACTTCCCCCTGATTTGTGGCGTGGAGGGAAGCCAGGTTAAAAATTAAAGCTTCACTGTCAGGGTATGCCCGCAAAAGCTCAAATTCGTCGCCCTGGAGAACCGACTTTACGTCTTTTTGGTACTCCCGAACATAGCGTTCGTTCGCTTGTTCCTGAATGATTTCACGCTGTTTGGATAATTCTTCCCTTAATTGGGTAATCTCGGCGGTGCTTCTATCGGAATTACGTCGAATTAACTCCTCTGGGGAAGCCGCCCCGTCATTTATTACTCTTTTAGCAAGGTCGTCGAAGGTCATGCCCTGCTTTTCGATAAAATCGACAGGGTTTTCTTTGAAGCTCCCCTGGTAACGCTCGATTTCGGCCCTCATGGAATCCATCTGGGATTTCATGCTCTCCATTTCTCGGCGCTGCTCTTTAATTTCGCTGCGTTCTGCTAAATTGCGTTTTTCCGCCGCCTTAATTGCAGCCCAAGAGCGGTCAAAATGGTCGGGCTCCGAAGAAGTCTCCACGGAAGTCTCTACAGGTTTCTCTGGTGTAGAGACTTCTTTTTCCGGGTTAGTCATATTCTGACTAGGTTCTGGTGTAGGCTCCGGTGCCGGGGTTTCTGCTCCCCCCTCGGTAACGGAATCTAGGATTGCTGCTAAATCTGGCTCGCTCATGGTTTTCCTTTACATTAATCCGGGGGGTAATGCCCCCGGTGGTATATCTCCGGGGGGCGCCGGTTCCATTGGTAGACCCTCTACCCCTGGCGGTGTCCCCATTCCTTCGGGCGGTAGCCCCTCCGGTCCTGGCATCATCGGCGGCGGAGCTTCCGCAAGTGCTTGAAGCTCGTCAATCTGGACAATCCAACGGCGCAGTAGCTCAACCCGATCGGTCGGGGTGTTATCCACCTCGGCCCTTAGCAAGGCCAGGGTTGCTCTTTGACGCGCTATGTCAAGATTCATCATAGGGTCGGGGGCTTTAAAATCCCCGTCCTTTAAGATTCGCTCAATAAATTTATCGGTAATATCTAGCGGTGCGTTAATTAGGGAGCGGATTTTATCCAAGTCGGGGATATCTAATAAATGCACCGACATTGACGCAAATTCAGGGCTAACTTGGGCAAGCTCTCTCAGTGCTGCAATTTTCCCCGCTGGTGTTCCTTCGAGGTATGATACCGGGGCGCATTGCATGGTGTATTTGTCTTTGTCGATGGATACTTCTTTAAAGTTAATTTGCTCCACTGACTTATCGCCGGCTGCCAATACCTTGATTGCGCCGCCCCCATGCTCGGTGATTGCACGGGCTGATTCGTTCATTTGCTCCGCAATGGCCAAGTGGAATCTCTCCCAATTCTGCCCAACGTGCATAAAACGCTTCGAACCAATATCGTTATAGGTACGAAGGGCTTGGCCAGAATTAAGCCCTGCGGGTTTAATCGAGGTAGCGGCCATTTCCGAAAGTCCCACCTGCTGAAACGCTCGACTATAGAGGGTGTCCAGGTATTGGAGAAACATCGGATTAACCGGGTTGGGGGTAATAAGGGTCGGGGGCGCATCCCGATAAGTATTCATCGCCCATACTTTATTAGTCACGGAGCCGTTGGCGATACCGGACCCCTTCTTCATCCACATTTGCCCCGCGCTTGCGGTAAAATGGTCTTGAATCTTCTTGGCGATATAATTGATTTCCACCTGAATAGTGGAAAGCTCCTCGGCAATCCCTGAACCCCAAAAACCCAAGGGGGATTTTTGCCAACGGAAGATTGCGAATGGGAAATTTTCTCTATCCCACGGCTCATCGACAAGGGTGGCGTTCGATACGCAAATCACATGGCGCCCATCGTTGGCGCCGGGAGTAGAGGGGAGATGCCATGCCTCGACGCAACTGATCATATCCGTTACCCCGTGATGGGTAACAAAATCGTCATTTCTAATCAGGTCGGCTGTTTCGATTTCTTTTTTGTATTTAGGCCAAATGCTTGCGGCTACTTCTCGAACAATCTCTTTATGCTGGTAAATGCTGCGCGGGTCTCCCATCATAGACTCTTGGTCATCTACCAAGATCTCATTAGGAAAGACTCTTTCCGCGTGGATTTTATCACCGTAGTGGTAAATCTTCTCGATGCCGGTCCCGAAGATTGCCGCATCTCTAAAGATGTCTAGGCTCATGGCGTATTGGTCTGTGGCGTAAAACTGCCCATTAATGAACTTGCCTAGCGACTCGGCTCTTTGTCTTAAGGTGAAGTCGCCACCAATGGTGAGGTACTCCGGGCGCGGTCGATTTGTTGCAATGTGAGCTACCGCAGCGTCGATGACTGAGCGAATAACATTTAGGCGCAAGCGGTCGCCTGCGCTATTAAGGGCATACGCCCGTGAATTAAGCCCTTGCGCCATTCGATTAGAATAAAGGCGCAAGTGATGTAGGTTCGCCTCCCTCTGGTAAACCTGATTCTCGTCTAAATGTTCAACCACTTCAAAAACAGAGCGAAACACGTCCGACTTGTTTAGCCACCAGTGCCTTCTATCGTCACCAAAAAACATAAGAGCCTCCCTTAACTAGAGTAATACATCATTTCGTCGCGCTCTTTTTGCTCTTGAGCCTCATCTTGTTTCCGCTGCTGGCCTTGGTCTTCCAATGTTGAATTAATGTAGGAATTCAACTCCTGCTGATTATACATCTGATTTGCTAAATCCATGTCCTCGGGGGTTTGCGCCGAAGGGGCAAATTCAGCCTCAACCTCGCCGCATTTAATACGCATTACGTTGTTTTCTCTAGCCCACTGGAGAACTTCCATGATGGTTTTGTGCGTCATGCCACTAGCCCTTCCTGCTTCTGCTCTTTGTCTAAAAGCTCTTGGATGGTTTCAGGAATACATAAGATATCAATTTCGATTCTAAACCGGCGCATATGCTTAGGGCGCTGGCTATCCCCCGGTGGGTTGCCTTCTCGCAATTCGTAATGGTTCACGTTGTTCTCGGGGAACCATAAATGCTTTACTCCCCAATTAGGAGTAATGCCACTCTTGGCTTCTTCAATGTACCGGTCAACAGAAGTCTTGATGACTCGCATCCGAACACAATCAATTTCCCACTGGCTAAGTGGGACGTATTCCCCCGGTTGGGCGCAGCGGAGTTTCTTTTTCTCCGGCGCATCCTGCTTTTCCATGTAGTCGTCAACAATCCCCTCGACTACGTGTGGGGCGTCCAAGACGTCAATCTTGTCCGGGTCCGCCATATCGGTTCCGACTAATTCTTCGGGGAGTCCCTTCATGTTGTCGGGGACTTTTCTGAATCGGTGCTTATGTCCTTTTACTTCTCGCTTATTTCCCTTAGCGTCGAAGATATATCTAGCCATTGGTTTTCCTTTTTGCTGCCGCCACTAATGCTTTTAGTAACTTCTTTTTCTTTTTATACTTTGGGTCTTTTTCTTCCGCTTCCCAACGCTTCGCCATTTCTGGCTCGTTTTTGTGCATCCATCGTCTTTGGGCTTCTGATTTAAAAGGCATGTTTCCTCCAACCCCCTGCTGGGAATATATCACTAATTTTTTAATTATCCCACCACTCAGTAGCGGAATGAAATTCTTCTAGCTCCTGAGATAGCATCCTGTCACAAATCCAGTTATTATATCCGTCTTCTCCTGGCTTTGGGGGGTCCACCCTTACATCGGAAATCCATTTCGCAAATGCTCGGGCAATAGCGGGCGCGTAATCGCAGTGTCTATTATCCGGGGTATTTGGAAAAACAATAGATATACCAGATTGAGTAACGCGGCGCTTAACCAGGCGCAAGTCCTTAAGGACGTACTGGTCTGGCGGGATTTCCACATTTCCCTGTTGAAACTGGCTCTGCAACTCCATAAACAAATCTATTTTATTCTGCTTTGTCCATGGCTCGATAACCAGCTCTAGGCCGTAGGCTTCCGCTAAGTCTTTTAGAGCGTCGGCGGCGTATTGGTCAGTAATGGCCCAACTGATTCCATACTTAAAACAAATCTCGGCTGCCTCTTTTAAAACCTCTTTGGGCCTTAGCGGATCCATCGCCGTGCCTTGCCATTGCTTGGCGCAGGCTATGATTTTCTTATTGCCTTTACGTGTTGCGACGACTAGACTCCACGCGTTGGCTCTGGTCCCTGGGTCCATCGAAGCGACGTACTCTTGGTTTTCCGCTGGAGTCAACACCATTTGCTCTCTAGTTGCTGCGTCTAAATATGGGCTCAAAAGACTTTCTTCAATATCGACAAATTCAGCTAAAACGTCAGTCCGGTATGCGGTGGGGTCTGCGTCTCTTAGGCGTTCGCATCTTTCCGGTGTCCACCAATACGGGTTAAGCTTAGGTCCGGGAGCTTTAATTATAACCCTTTCCCTCGTAGGGTCTCCAAAGCTGTTTTGAAACATATTGTAAATAGGCCCCATTGGGGCCCACGGGGAGCCAATCATTGTAATGGAGGCGCCGGGGAGTAATCGCCCAACTACCGCAGCCCGTGAATCATCGAGGTTGATAACCGCCGAATCCTGGCCCGCCATACGCGGAGCCTCATCAAATGTGACCCCGGCAGACCAACGCGCTACAAGCGAGGCACCCGCCCTTTTCCCCGATACCACTTTTATTTCGACCGCTCTCCCGGTGGGATGGCGCAGGACAATGGCGTCTGAACCTGGCCTCCCATTATCCAACCATTTTTTCGCGGAGTCTTGGTCATATATCAATCGGGTCAGGGCGGGGCTCGCAAGGATAGAACCCATAAGGTGGTTCAATACAACGTGCGCCAAATCCTTATTTAAAGAAACAATAGAATACCGAGGAATCTCCCCGGCTCGCAGATGGTCAACGTCGCAAGTTTGGCTCGCCCAAATTGCAATCGCCGCTGCCATGAATGATTTCGCTGTACGGATACCGGAGAGGACCACTAGCTCTCTAGGAGCTTCGTCGAATCTCCCTAGAACCTCTGAGGGTGTCCCGATGGCCTCCGCTACATCCATATTCTCGGCGAGTTCTGCGAGTGGACGACCATCGGCAATTCTGAATATAGCTCGCTGCAAGGGTGTGGCAGTAGTTAGCCCCATCCCTTCCTTGGAGGTAATCAAATCCTCAAGGCTGGTGAAATTTTTACCACCGAACCTTTTAAGGTATTCTTTCAGAATTTGGTCGTCCGTAAACTTAGCCATTAGTTAGGCGCTGCCTCCACTGCCTCAAGGGGCTTTTTTCTTGGCCGTCCTCTTTTTTTTGGGGCGGGAGTATCACCGCCAATTAGTGCCTTTAGTTCTTCCGGGTCCTCCGGGGTAACCGTGCGGATGTTATGGATCGGGATAAACTCCGACTGTCTTCCATCGCGGTGAACCATCACGCCGTGGGGAAAGTGGTAGTCAATCTTAACGTTCCCCTTTACTCCCGCAGTGAACCGTTTCATGTGCATCCCGCAAACATGGAAGTAATCAACGGTATCAAAAGATTTAAGCTTAATAGGCATTTTCTCTCCTTAAGGTTTTGGTAACTTCGAGGGCTCATACCTTAAAGCTCCCCGGTGCTTTTTACTTATTTTCTCACAGGCTCGGGTCCAGTGAGTGAACGCGATTGGTTTATCAGTGTTAGTCGCCATCTCTATTAATCGGTTAGCGACTCTCGCATGGCGAAAGGCTTGCTTCACAAAGACGTAGTGGATCAGGTTATTTCTCCCAAAGCAGCCCCATCCGAAAATGAACCCCTCGTCGTCCGGGTCACAGGCTACAAAGAACCTCGTCTCTCTCCGCCCCTTGATGGCCTCAATCCTTTCTCCCATGCTCCGGAAAAAATTTGGGGTAGGGACCCAAGGCATCGTTTCCTTGAAGGACCGCTTCCAGGAATCATAAATATAATTCCAGTCGCCATCTTGCGGGTCTCGTATCTTGATAGGTAGATTGGTTCTATTATGTAGGACCAGGTTATTATTTGAGGCTGTGGGATTTTTAGGGGTATATACCCCTCTTTCTCCCCCTCCCCCGGTATTGGGTATACCCCCCTTCGATTTACCCAATGATATCAGTAACTTAGGCCGGTCTGCTTTTCTCATATCACTCAGCTTTTCTGAATGCGACTTGTCCCAGAATGAGACATGTCTCAATTTGCTACATGTTGCATAATGGGATTAGTGCTCTGTTGCATTTTGGGAAGTCTCAATTTGCAACAGCTCTAGTGCTCTTTGTCGAATCTCATTGTCGGACAACTTGCCAATCTCCCCACTGATTTCGATTCGGGAGACCGCCTCGTCAAGTCCAAGCAATTGAGAACGGCGTTGGCCGATATCCAACACAACCTTCGCTGTTTTAGTACACCATGCTCGCTTTAGTTGCTCGTTCGCTTTGACTAGGAGTAGGTCCAGCCTCATGACCTCTTGTTGTCGGACGGCTTCAATCGTTTCGCCGGTCTCGTCCCGGTACCGTTTGAGGGCAGCATCTATTAGTTTCCATACATAGGATACACTAAGCCCCATAGTTGCGGCGATTTGCGTGTAAGACGAACCGGCGGTTTTAAGTTCCATAGCGGTTCGCTCGTTCTCTAGCCTACGAACTGTCGGTTTGCTTCGTTTGGGCGTGTGATGCGCCATGAAATCCCCCTTTTTTGGGGAGAAAAAGAGATTATCTTTCTTTTTCTCGCACTATTCACTAAGCAACGATTATAGATTAATTAAGCACTAACAATCTAGTCCCTAAATCACTAATCAAATCAGCTACTTACAGAAACGTACGTTTTTACCCTAAAAAGACAGGTTAGAGTCATTTAATGACTTGAGTCTCTCAGCGACTCATGTATAATAGAGGAAAGAAACAAAACACCTAACAAGGAGCAACCAATGCTAAATGAATTCGCAACCAACTATCCTATCCTCGCACAAACCCTTGATGCATTAGCTTTACTTCTTCTTCCCGTAGCCGCCATGGTGTCAGGCTTCCTCCTACACAAGACCCTTGAGTTTTTCGGCCAATAACAAGCCTACCATCTAGCCTAACAGCCCGCCTTGCGCGGGCTTTTTAGGTGTAACCATAACCAATTAGGAGCAACACAATGAGAAAAATTACAAAAGACATTATTCGCGCATGGCGCAATCGAGAAACTAAAGCCATCAACAATAGCCACACGGACGGGGACACCTTGTTTCTATTTGGCAACGCTATAGCCCGATTCGTGGGCACCGAGATTGAAATTACTTCCGCCGGTTATGAGACCGTCACAACCAAGGAGCGCTTGAACGGTATCCCCGGCGTCAGTGTCTACCAGAAAAACTACCAGTGGTATTTAAACGACAAGCTTTGGGAGAATTCAAGCGAATGGACTCCCATAAGCTTTGGCCTAGAACCTGAGGTTGAATGGGCTCCTGAGCCTGAGCCCTCCTATAATATCGTCCGTTTCTATGCAGACGAGTACCACCAAAACCACCGCTCCATCATTAGGCGCGGTCTTACCTTGGCACAAGCTCAAGCCCATTGCACTGACGATTCCACCCGTCTTGACGGTGTATGGTTCGACGGTTACTCGGAGGCAATCTAATGACATTAAAATCAATTCAAAGGCATTACCCTGCACCAAAAAGAGCCGGCTATCGAATGGTCGAGTTTAAGTTACAAATAGAGCCCGAGGATTTCCCCGTGAGGGGAAACCTCGTTTGCACCGAGAACGATGCGCTAGATACTCTTTACGAGGACGAAGTTATAGAACGCATTGAATCCGGCGATAATTGGGCATGGTGTTGCGTCCATGTTACTGCACAAATCCCCGGTGTCGCCTTGACTGGCGATGCGTATCTTGGGGGCTGCACTTATGACAACGAACCACAATTCAGAGAATGCCCCTATTTTGAAGATATGATGAATGAAGCATTAGAGGACCTATTAATCCAACTTAAGGCGGCTAGCGTTGCCTACACTGAACTCAAGGAGCAACTAAAATAATGAAAAAACCAACTAAGCAACAGCTAATAGACTCAAGACAAAGCTGCATTTTTCTTTTAACCAGTGCCCTAAACGACTGGGCAGATTCAGTGGGAGTAAAGGGATTTTCCCTTTCCCCCTGCTTCAATGGTAACACTACAACATGCTGCTTCATTGAGGCTCATGAGCATTTAGGGGCTAAACTCCCTACGACTCTTGAATATCTTGAGAACGAGCAAGCTATTGCTGTATTTTTGGGGATTATTACTGCAGCAATGCACACCAAGGGGGAAGCCAATGACCATCCACCAAAAGCTTAAAAATCTTAGGACGTATCAAAATTGCTCGAATTCTTAGACGACCAAAGCGAGGCCGCATAATGACTTTAAAAGAGAAATTAATTAACCTAAGACATTCGGCCGGTATTTCCCAGCGAAAGCTTGCCGATGCTTTAGGTGTCCCACAATCAACCATTAAACGCATTGAGCAAAGCCAGGAGCCCTGCTTCGACTTGCTGTGTAAAATTGCCAACTATTATTCCATGACTCTTTCGAGCATGTTTTATGGCATAGACCAAAAGCCCCCCAAATAAACTAAGGCCCCTCATGGGGCCTTTTTTTTGGGCTTCTTTTTCTTCTTAAATATCTTATCAAAATTCCGATTATACTCGCTCTTAGGCACGGCCGACTCTCTAGGCTTGCTGCCTTTCCCATTCTGCATAGAGACCCCCTAAATTAATTCGAGGCCGGCACTAGGAGCAACCGAAGTACCAGCCTCTAAGGACTTACGACTTTTACTGTCCGCCCTGAGAACGTTTTAGCATTTGACCGGTCGCCTATCAAGCCCAGGGCAGTTTCAACAAATCCCCTTAAGAATTGTCACAACTTTGTCGAAACTATTTAAGCCTAGTTAGTTGATTCTATTTGGTTATTATAATTTAGTCATGAGTTTTGACATTGATATATACCCCCCCCTTTCCCCTGCTATCCCTACACAATATTAATAAGTTACCTGCCCCCCCAAAATCACCACCCCCCTAACATGGGGAGAATAGTAACAGGGGGGGGGTCTTTTTTGTCAAAACAACCTCGCGCCCCCGTCAATTAAGCTTTTGTTTTGGCAAATCCAAAAAGTCAAAACAAGTAGCAACCCAAGATTCCCTTGGGCGTCCGGTTTGGCTTGCCTTGACCTTCAAAGCCTCGCCCCTGCTAACGAGGTCCCCTAGAATAACGTTCAGCTCTCTAGGCTGTAATAGTCCAACCCCTTTGAGCCTTCTTAGCTCCCTATCTGTCAATCCCTTTTCCCCGGCCTTTTCTATCGCCTGAAATACTCGTTGCCTATCCGCCTCATATTTAGAGCCGGACATTTTTCTCCTTACGCCCTCAACCAATCTCAAAAAACAATCTTGAGAATATTGGCAGGCCCACCGAGCGGAGGATTCCGAAATATTCGTTTCAAATTTCGATGCTGAAATAATGAGCGAAATTCTCATAGCCACCTCATGGGCTCGGACTAAAAGGTTCTCAAGCCCTAGCTCTTTTATCTTGTCGCGTTGCGTTAAAATAATGTCCTCGAATTGCTCGAATACAGAATATGCTTCATCGGTAATATTGAAAATAGTGGGTTCCGGTGCTATGTCGTGCGACTCCGAGCTACCCTCGAGAATGCTGCAATCCCTTAGTCCCTGAGCCCACTCAACCAATGCGTTGGGTGGGCTTTCCCTTGACCTATTGCGCCGGTATTTAGAAATAGGTGCCTCATTCTCCACCACCAAGAACCGGCCTAAGGTTCCGTTCTCTACCTCCGCCCCTTCCAGCGCCCTGTAGAAACTTCCAGGGGTTGTGAGCCCGAGCAAAGTAATTGACGGTTTTTTAACTGTAAACCTTTCAATCCCTTTGGCTTGTTTGTCGCTCATTCGGGAATAGCTCGGTGGCCTATGTAGCCCGTGGGGTCTTCCGAATATCTCGATAAGAACCCTCATGGATTGCTCAAGGTTCGACTGCCCTTGTGCTTTCGTCGCCTCTAGGTATCTGCCGAATTCATCAATGACCGCAATATGGGTGGGCCTCTCTTTTAATTCTGAAAATATTGCACCGGGGGAAGTATAACCTGAGCCCCCGATTAAATCATCTAACCCCGCCGCCTCGAGCACGGCCTCAACGGTGGTTTTACAATGTTCCTTGCCTGAACCACTACGCGCCACCACTGCTAGAAATAGTGGGGAGTAATTGTCACCGCTCGTCACATACCGCCGGCCTAGTAATACCGAGCCAAGGGCCAGCGCCGATTGCATGGCGATACGCTTGTCTAGTACCTCCTTGGGCGAAGTCCTACAGAACCAATCAACGAATTCCCCCAGGACACCTGGAATCGGGGCAAGCTCTTTTCTCGGCGTCGGCTTGGGCTTTGGCCTTGAAATAGTTGGAGCCTCCACCGCCTGGATGGGTTGCTCGTCTGGATGGTTCTTGAGGTGGGTCCTCCAGATAGAATTGTTGGTGTGCTTTACTTCTTTTTCTCTTAAAGGCTTTTCAAAGGTGTCATTAATTTCCAGGGCTAGCTCGAGGGTTTGCTCCTTGGTTAGCCCATCGGACACCCACGCCCCGATATCACTAGCAATGGAATTGTTTCGGGCTCCTACCTTGGCGGGTTCGCCCACTACTCTGATCAGGCTCGGGTCAAATCCTAATAGATTGCCTTCCCCATTGCCTGGCTTAAATGAATCCGCCACCGTTGGCGCAACGTTGAAAATACTTCTCAGCCCGTCGATATCGTCCTGATTTAGCTCGGGCAGTTCATCAATCGCCAAGTCTCCGAACCTAATCCACTCGTATTTGCTTCCACTTGGGTGGGTTGAGCCCGCCCCTACCACGTAGTTGCAGGTCTGGGGTCCTCGTATTGAATAGACTTCTTTCCCATCTTCTTTCACGCTAATGCGGCGAACGTCGCTCGGTGCGTAGAAATAGTGCCGCCCCTTCCCTGTCTTAGCCACAAGGGGGGAGGGTGGGAAGTTGGCCTCAACGTAGTCGATAACCTTTTGACAGTCTGCGTCAATTACGGTGCAATTACTTGTCAAAATCCCGACATTCGCTTGTGGGAATCGCTCAAAATACTTTTCTATTTCATCTGGTGAGTGGGGCCTCTCAAAGACCGCTTCAATCGAGCCGCTTGGGTATACTGAAAAGTGCGGCTTTTTATCCTTTTCCATTAATAAAATTACATTAAATCCATAGTCCATTAGCTTCGACGCGCATCGTAGCATTTCTACCCCCATATCTTGGTTCTCCTTCTTTTCTCTTAAGCTGCATTGTCTTCTTCCCTAGCCTGTCTTTTCTCCATTGCATCAAGGCCAATGGATAACGCTTCCCTCATGACATCGGCTCGGGAGGCCGACCCCCTTAGGCTTTTCCGGGCTAGGTATGTTGCCAATTGTGCGGCTCGCTCGCAAATCTCCCGGTGAAGATTCAGCATTACTTTTACGGTTACATCCTCTTGCATAAAATTCTCCTTGAAAAAGACTTGCGTTATTGTTAGGTGAAATATATGTAAAACTCAAGTAAAGAAATTGCTTTACAATTGTTTTATGTACGTGTTACGCTTAGTCAGGCACCGCATTTGAGTGCCCTAGTGAAAAGGAAAAAAATGTACACTTCATCCGATGCCCGGCAATTAGTTTATGACGCCGTTAATTACCTCCAACGATTCGACGATGATAAGGCCACCGAACAAAACGGTGTAGGCTTTTCTAAGTCTGATTCTCAGCTAGGCCACATCGCCGCGAACCTGCCCATTAGTGATTGGGACTCCGACCTCACTATCGAAATAGCCGGGGTTCTCGTTAAGTATCTCGACACCCAACTATCTCATTTTGACACACAGGTGATTCGAGTCATGGCGGAACGCGCAAGGGGCCGCGATGCTATCCGCGCCACCGTTAAGCGCCTCAAAAAAGAAGAAGAGCTACAAGCTTTTCGGGATTCCCGAAAGCTGTTTATAGGGGATAACGGCTTGTTGGCCGCTCAGTGGGAATACAAGGACCCTGAGTTTAACAAAATCAAGGAAATGGTTCGGAGCATCAAAGGACGCGGCTATAATGCAAATAAGCGCCAATGGTCGATTCCCAAAAACGACACGACTCGCCCACTGGTAAAAAAGCTTGTAGAGGATTTCCGGTTTACATGTTCAGACTATGTGGCCGCATGGCTTGCACAAGCCGCGTACGTGGAACCCGTTGACGAATACGTTGAGCCGGTTCTCCCTCTTTACCCTCACCAAGAGTCGGGGATTGAATACCTTCGCTCCAATGATAAGGCGATGCTAACCGATGAAATGGGTTTAGGTAAAACCATTCAAGCATTGCTCGCCATCCCTAAGGATGTCCCGGCGCTTATTGTTTGCCCCGCGTCCTTGAAGGGCAATTGGGCTAATGAGGTTCTTAAGTGGCGACCGGACCTAAAGCCGGTCATTTTACAAGGACGTAAATCTTTCCGTTGGCCCGTGTTTAGCGAGGGTCACGCCGAAATCATTATCACCAATTACGAAATCCTACCGAAAGAGGGGACCTCTGAACTCTTTCACCACCGAATCATCGCCGTGGTTGATGAGGCTCATTACCTCAAGAAGTACAAAGCTGCGCGAACCAAAAACTGGCGCGATATGGCTAAAGCAATATTGGAGAACGGCGGCAAGATTTGGGGAATGACGGGGACGCCCCTTGTTACTTCGCCCGCTGACTTGTGGGGTTGCCTCCAATCTTTCTTTTTAGCCAAGCAAGGCTATGAGGATTTTTATAGCTTTATGGACGCGTGGGGGGGTTATCACGGTGAGTACGGTATCGAGTGGGATTGTGGCGATATCGACGAAATTGAAGCACAAGAGGGGTTAGACAAATGCTCGTTTGGGCGCAAGCGTATTGACGTTCTACCCGACCTTCCCCCCAAACGCTGGACCGATATTTATGTGAAGGTTCCGCGAGGGTGTGGCGCAATTGACCGGGAGCTGCTTAAAGAGTTGCGGGAATGGGACGGTGGGCCTCTACCTATCGCCGGGGAATTGGCTAAGGCTCGCCGGGAGCTTGCTATCGCCAAGGGCGTTAAGGCCATGCCTTTTATTGAGGAGCTAATCGAAGGCGGCGGCGGTCCTATCGTAGTGTTTAGCGCCCACATTGACCCCGTTAAGGACCTCGGGAAAAAAGATGGGTGGGCCTGTATCACCGGTGAAACACCGAGCGCCGAGCGCACCGAAATCGTATCCAAATTTCAACGGGGGGAGCTCGAGGGAATAGCCGGGACCTATGCAATGGCGACCGGTATCACCTTAACGCGGTCCTGCCGGATGGTGTTCCTATCTCTTGATTGGAGCCCCGCTAATAACGCTCAAGCTGAGGACCGCATTTGCAGAATCGGGGCCGAACACGATGCGTGTGAATATTTTAGAATCGTGGCAAGCACTGAGGTTGACGAAATTATTCACAACTCAATTTGTCGCAAAATGAGAATGATTAACAATGTTGATGAACAAAGGAAGCTATAATGAGTGACGTAACAGAGCTAGATAAGTTATGCCAAAAGCATAGGGAGTATGCGGAGGTCGAGAAAAAGGCCAAGCAGAACCGGATAGAGGTGGAGAATATCATTCTCCAGATAACCGACTCTAAAGAGGAAGGCACTTGTACGACTAAAACCCGGTACTTCAAATGCTCCACCGTGGGGAAGCTAACGCGAAGTCTTGACCCGGAGGTTTGGGCAAATATCAAAGACGATATTCCCGAAGATTTGCAGCCGGTAAAAGTAAAGGAAAGTATCGACCTTCCCAAGCTTCGGGCTATTGAATCAGCGAACCCTGATTTGTTTAAATTTATCTCTAAGGCAATTTCAACCAAGCCAGCTAAGACTCAGGTAAAGGTGGAACTTCTATGAAATTAATTAAAACCAATGATCAGGGGCAATACCGCTTGAAGATTTGCACCCACGGGGAAGCGGGGGCGGGGAAAACTCGCCTTTGCGCCACCACGGGGGCGCTGGATGAAACGGTTATCATTAGCGCCGAAGGCGGTCTACTCTCGTTGCGTGATAGCAACATGACCGCCATCGAATGCACATCAAAAGAGGATGTACTTGAGGCTTACGCCTGGATTTGCGACTCGGACGAGGCTCGCGGAATTCAGTGGGTGTGCCTCGATTCAATTTCGGAAATAGCCGAGCAAGTTTTAACAAGCGAGCGGGCCAAGTCTAAGGACCCTCGCCGCGCATACGGCGAGTTAGCTATTACAATGGATAAGCTTATCAAAAGCTTTAGAGACTTAGACAAGCACGTTTACATGTCTTGTAAGACGGAGCGAATCCAGAGTGATTCTGGCCTTATTTGGTCGCCTGGTTTACCAGGAAATAAAATATCCCAATCAATCCCTTTTCTATTCGATGAACTTTTTTGTTTGCGGGTTCACCGAGATGCGGAAAGTGGAGAGGTTAAGCGTTGGCTACAATGCCAGAATGATGGCCAATATCTGGCTAAAGATAGAAGCGGGGCGCTTGATATGTACGAGGCCCCAAACCTAGCAGAAATTAAAAAGAAAATTTTAGGAGAGTAACATGGCTAATTTAGGTGGATTTAACCCCAATGACTTTGAAGAACAAAAATCTTTTGACCCGATTCCGGCCGGCGTCTACATCGCTATGATTACAGATAGCGAAATGCGCTCGACTAGGGCGAATGATGGCGAATATCTTAAGCTGACCCTTACCATCATGGACGGGCCGCACGTTAATCGGCTTTTGTGGACTAACTTAAACTTAGTAAACAAAAACCCTAAGGCGGTCGAAATCGCTCGTAAGAACTTGGCGAGTATTTGTAAGGCTGTTGGGCTTAATCGCCCGGTGCAGGACTCGGCCGAGCTACATAACAAAGCTATGAAAATCAAAGTTGATATCCGAGCGGCGCAAGGCGATTGGGATGCGAGCAACGTAATTAAGAGTTACGCTCCAGCCCAGAATTCTCCCGCTGTCGCCGCACCTTCTAACGGTGGAGTGGTTCCGCCGTGGGCAAACCAAGGTGGTGAAGAAAAGAAAAAACCCCAACTTCCTTTCTAACCTATAAAACCTTGGCGGGGGGTCCGGTTCGCTGCCTGGACCCTCCACGCCTTTGGAGAGCCCAATGGTAAAAATACCTGACTATGAATCGCCCACTCTTAAAATCATCGACCAAAGAATCGAGGAAAGCCAAGAGGATTGGCGACGTGCCCACCTGGGCGGCTCTCTTATTGGCCACCAGTGTGACCGGTTCCTTTGGTATTCTTTTCTCTGGTTCACCGCCCCCGACTTCTCCGGTCGCATTTTGCGACTCTTTAGGCGAGGTCATGTTGAGGAACCCCATATCATAGGCGATTTGCGGCTCGCCGGCTGCGAGGTATCCGAAGGCCCCGAGGAAGGTAAGCAATGGCGATTTGAGGCGCACGGCGGCCACTTCGGTGGCTCTATGGATGCGGCCATTCTTGGACTCGCGGAGGCCCCCAATACTTGGCACGTTGGCGAATTCAAAACCCATAACAAAAAATCCTTCGACGTTCTGGTAAAGGATGGAGTTGAGAAGTCCAAGCCCCAACACTACGCTCAAATGCAAATGTATATGCTCAAGTTTGGAATGGCCCGAGCGGTGTACATTGCTGTATGCAAAGACGACGACCGCTATTATTTGGAGCGCGTTAAATACGACTCTTACTATGCTGGTGAGCTTGACGACAAAGCCGCTAGAATTATTTTCGCGGATTCGCCGCCAAAGAAATTATCCGAGCGCCCCGATTACTATATCTGCAAATCCTTTAGGTGTCCTCATTACGAGATTTGTCACCAGGGGGAAGAAACGAAAGAGCGTAATTGCAGGACGTGCCAATTCTCTACGCCGCTCAAGGATGGGGATTGGGTATGCTCCGCGTTTTGTTTCACGCGCCCACTGAGTCTTGACGAACAAAAGAACTTGGCGGAGGATTGTCCAGGGTATCAGAGCCGGGAGGGGTAATGATTATGCGGGGGGTTGCGGGGATGAGGGGAATATCGACAGAGGAGTGGGTTGCTGCTGCTCTTATCTTAATATCAATCTGCCAAGTTCTACAAACGTGTCATTAACGAAAGAGCAAATAATGAGAAACAAAAAAGATTTTCAAGAGCCTTTACTGAAAGACGACGTAACAATGCGTTTCTTAGCTAAAGCTTTAATTCTGGCGTCAACAGCCCCTACCGAGAAAACACGCGAAGAGTGCAGTCGCATAGTTATTGCTCTTGGGGATTTGTGTACAAACGAACAAGTAGAAGCTGCCGCCGAAGAATTCCGCGCTTACCTGGAAAGAAATGGACTTTGGGAGCACACCAACTTTGGAAAAAAGAAAGGCTTATTCGAAAAAATAACTTACGGGAACGAAACCCATGAACACTAAAGCCAAGGGGAACCGAATCGAACATGAAGCAATGAAGCTTCTAGAGTCCGTTGGGTTTAAATGCTGCCGGTCTGCGGCAAGCTTAGGAGAGTGGGACATCGTTGGCATAGGAGAGCACTGGTGTGTTCTGGTCCAGTGCAAGGCCAACAGATGGGTTCCAAAGCAGGAGAGGCTACTTCTTGAAGCTTTTAAAAATCCTAAGAATTGTATCAAGCTAGAATGGAGAAGGGACGACCGGAAAAAGCCAAGGGTAAGATCAGTGAGTGGTAGTAATATGACCCCTCTGGGGGAAATAAAGGGGATTGATAATTTACTAAACAATGGGCTCATTATTGAGTCCTAAGGAGCAACAAGATGAAAACAAAAAAAGGGAGCGGCCTGGGATACCTAGCGCCGATGGTAATGGTTGGGGTAGCGGCGACTCGTTTAGCGACGGGCTCGGGCGGCTATGACCAAATTTGTGTAGCAAATAGCGACAACACTATTCAATGCGTGGACACTAATAGAGTAGAAAAATATGTAAGTTCTTTAGGTATGCAAGGCTTTCAAATGCCTAGCGCCACATTAACCCCAACACCTGGCCATAGCACGGCGCTACTTGTTTGCGACCAAGGTGCGGCACATCCTATAGGAGTTGACCCCGCCTCGATGGTTAGCTCGGGAAGCGGCTCGGCCGTGTATCAATTTGGGACAGTCCCTTATGCGTGTGCGCCACCTAAGCCCCCAACCAATAAGCTGTATGGGCCATCCGAGGGAAGCTCGGTGTGCAATGGTAGAACTTCAATTGATAGCTGTAAAGATTGTTGCCTAGCTGTTGCCGGTATTTACGCGGGAGCGGTGGCCGGCGTCGGGGTTCAAATAAGAGCGGTTAAGGCTGTACCGAAAAAGGCCATTGCCGCCGAGATGTTAATAGAGGGGATTCTTTACGGGCTGATTTATTACAATCGTTTTGGATGTAGCGATAACTGCGAGATTAGTTACGAAGCAGAGGAGAGAGTGTCACAATGAAACGCATATTAATTTTATTATCTTGTGCCTTTGGGCCTGTTCTTATGGTCCTTGGGCTTGGCCAAATAACCAGAACCGTAGCAGACACGGCCATCTGTTGCCTTGGGGCGGTCGCATTGTCTTGGGCAATACTCAATATTCACAATGCTTTAATCACCATCTACAGCATTATCGACGATGCGGTTCAAGCCATTAAGGATGAGGAGCAAGAGGCTGTTGATTTAACTAGCAAAATAATCAAAAAGCTCTGGGAGCTTCAAGAGAGCGCGGAAAAGCAGGAAAAAGAGGGGTAGCTCTTTCCAGGATTACCCGTTATTCTTTAGCGGGTCCGGCGGCTTCTTTTAGCATAGCTGATTAGACCTCCACGGCTTTGTCGTCGGTCCCGCTTCGGAGGGGTATAGGATGGGAAGATTATCAAAGAATTTTCATAGCTTGGAATTCTCTTGTAATTGTGGGTGTGCTAGTGGGTTTATGTCATCGAAGCATATCGCGCTATTGCAGAAATTAAGAGATGTCGCCGGTCCTCTTAAGGTGACAAGCGGTATCCGCTGTAAAGAATACAACGCAAGCATAAAAGGCGCAGCGCCTAAGTCATGGCACGTTCCTAGAGATAATGGGGAATGTTACGCTTGCGACATCACATACGCCACCGGTTCAATATCTAATCGCGGAATCCTAAAGCTTTACGTCCTAGCTGACCAACTCCAATTTAAAGGGCTAGGTCTATATAAGGGGCGCATACATGTGGATTCGCGACCAACGGGGCGGCGGGCGCGATGGGTTGACCATTACTGGAATTGGAAGGATAGCTAGTTACCAATGGAACTTAATTCCGGCCATGACACCATGTTCGATTTTAGAGCTTCGCCAGTCCTTACTTACCCACCCTTTGGCTACTACCAAAAGATTGTCATTAATTCGAGAATCAAGACTAAGAGAACCGCGAGCCCGAATGTCGTCCACGCTGAAAGCGGCCAAAAGAGACCCATGACCCGCTTCAAGCGTTGACGCAGCTTGCAGCGCATTCTCTAGTCCTGGGACTTTCCCGCATCCATCTTAGACACCTCCATAAGCGCCTCAGAGCGTTTCTCTGAGCTTTTTACAAAGGACCGGGATACTTGGTACCCTAAAGCGGTTAGGAGCGTAGCAACGCCACCTATGCACTGTAGAGCCAAACTGTTGCTGACTAGGCCACTCGATAGAAGTGCCGATGTAATTAACGCGGCAAGTGAGAGCCACCATTCCGAAGTCTTAAATCCTGGTTTACTGCTCATTTAATTCCCTCCTAAGTTCTTGTTTGGCTTCTGCCTTGGCTTCTTCCTTAGCGAAGAAGATTCGCATTTGCTCCCTGTGGACCATAAAATCCCTATGGAATGAGTTTAATTTTTCTTGAAGGCCCTCGACCTCTTTAGTTAGTGCCTCGCACCGACTATAGACCGTTCCGCCATTTTTCTTAGCGGCCCTAACTTCCAACGCTTTGAAAGCCGCAAGCACCACAGCCAAAAGAACACCATTCCCCCCGAACTCCAAAAACGGTTCCACCTTCGCCCCCTCATGCTCTCCCCTTATTCCGTTTCTATCAGCTTTTCCCCGCTCAACTCTTCAAGCACTCGAATAGCTCGCTCCATGTCGATTCGCACAACCTTCCCGGTCTTGGTGTTTTTAGAGTAGTACTCCCATGAGCCAGTATTGGGGTTGTGCGGGCTAATCCGCGTATGATTGCCTTGTGCATCAATAACCTGGAGCGTTGAATCTCCATAAGCGACAGTCGGCGGTGTAAAGTTATTGAACCATTGGGCCTTCTTGCTGATTCGCAATTCGTCCATGTAGCATTGGATTGTGCCACTCCCGCCTTGGTCTGCACCAAGTCTGATTCCATAAGAGGTACTCATAGCGTACCCATTCTTCGCTGACGCTTTTTTGGTGCCGTCCAGAAAGAATGAAATAGTCCCACCGTGTTGTACGAATGCGAAATGGTACCAAGTTTTATCGTCAACAATTTCGCTTCCATAATCCCATTTTAAAACTTCGGTGAAGCTGGAACCAGCATCAAAAGCAATGGAATCGCCGGCAGATGATGTTTGCCCCAAGTGACATCTCCACGAACCAGCCCCACCGCTTGCCGAAGTTGCCCCAGTCTGGATAAAAGAGTCATTAGCGGCCAACGACCCGGAGGGAAACGAGATCCAAAAATCAACAGTCCAATCACCATAGTTGAGCGCTAGTGCCGGGTCATCGGAATCGCCCGCAAGGTCAACGAAATCACCCGTCCCGTCGAAATAGGCACAGTGAGTGCCAAACTTGGGACTCGGTGAAGATGTGACAAATGATGGATCGCCGCTGGCGGTGCCAGCCGACAAACCCCACGCACCCGAATCGTTCCAGTTGTTATCGAAGTGCATCAAGACAGCGGTGTCTAGACCGATGTCGCTCTTCGCAAATAACTTTGAGTACCCCGTTGTTACAGTGGGGACAGAGCCTTGAGACTTAAGCGCAACCGCGCCGTCTACAGAAAGAGCTTCACCAGGGGCAATAACGTTGATCCCCACAGCGTTTGCGACAGGGTCCATCACCATCGTTGCGTTTGCATTCGATTCACCGTTTCCGGTGAAGTACATGCGTTTCCCGTGTGCGTCATAGACGATTGAAGCCTCATCAGGGTTCGAAGCGTCCCCAAGCTTGAGCCCGGTATAGCTACCACTCGCATTGTCCTCTGCAATTATATTTACATACGAAGCCGCCGAATCGTGCTCGACTACTAGAGGGGAGTACTGCGCCGGGGTTGATGGAGTTGATTTATTCGATATTACGAGAAGACAAGAGGGGTTGCTACTTGCCGCCTCAACAGGTGTGCAACCAATACCAACGGTATCCCCGCCACCATCGACGAAGAGCATGTGAGTGTTCCCGTTAGACTCTACCCGGAAATCAACATCAGCACTTTGCTCATTAAACACCGCCGAACCATCGACGCCCAAAGCAATGTCCGAATTTGCGAGAGAGGTCCCGCCAATCACAACATTGTCAAGGGTGCCGCTTGAATCCGCTGGGTGTAGAACAGTCCCGGTGTCGGTCCATTCCGAAGAACCTCCACCTATCGTAGTTGGCTCCCATTCTGAATCTGAATTACTCCAAGCTAACGCTTGGCCATCTGTCGGGGCTGTCGCGTCGACCGCCCTTGATTGAATCTGTGTAGCGTTTGCGACGCCACCTCGAATTTTAACATTTGCGTCAGCCATTGCCGCCTCCTAATAAGAATAAGTAAGAACCCAACGAAAAAACGGAAGGCACAAGAACAAGACCGTAAGCATAAATCGCTTTTCGGATTGGATTTTTTTTAAACAGTTTTTTTTCTTTCGCCTTCAATGCGACCCCCCCCCGCCGCCAGTATTATCTTGAATACCTGTAGGGTCTTCAAAGACATCTAACGGAGTCACGGGCGTAGCGATTCCAAGACCGACTTTATCGGTAGACGTTTTAAGCCTAACGTTGGTCCCGTCATCCACCCAACCTGTTTCGTCGGATGCGCCCCCTCTAATTTTTACGTTAGCGTCAACCATGTTTTAAGTCCCTAAAAGCAATACTTCGCATTGCGAAGTGCCTGAAATGGCAACAATGTACATCTCAAAAATGCTTGCTCCGGCAGTCCGATACATAAGATTACCAGGCACAACCATCCACCTCCCAGGCGCTATGATTACCGAGCACTCTTTTCCCCTACTGAATGTTGCAGCCTCATCATTTGCCGAAGTGACTAACGCACTAGAAACAGCAACCTCGTTTACGCTTGTGACGGTGGTTACTTTTCTTGTTCCCCTGTTGTCTGAATTGGTGGCGTTCCCGGTGTAAAGACTGTCACCAACTTCGGTATTAGCGAAGCTGCTCTGGCTATTCTTGTCCGTAATGGTTGAGCCCGAAGAATTGAAGCTAAAGCCCGCAGTGGAGCTAACGCCTCCAGGGTTGGCGATTGTTTCAAGGTCGGACAACCATGTTGCCTTAATTGAGTTGGTGGTCCCTAGATTCTTAATAAGAATGGTTGAGACTGCCGCAAGATTTAGCGCAGACGCGCTTAAATCAAGATTTAGCCCTGGCACCACCGTGGGAACCGTTAAAATTTGAGAGTAAAAAGAAGCCGGTGTGCTTTCTTGGGCACCCCCGGAGGTTCTTGTGATTGGGTCGGAGTAATTTGCGTTATTCGAAAAAACCCCCTCTACAGTTATTCTCCCATAAGCCATTGCATCACTCCGCTGTTGTTCCAGTTACTCTGAGAGTCCCGCTTGTTCCGCCACTAGAATACTTCACGCGCAAGAATGGAACCTTGTAATCGTAAACAAAAACATAAAGGTCATCGACCGTCATTGTATGTTGGTCATACTGGACCTCGGTTTCAGTTTGACGAATAGGATCGACAAAGACGTAATAGGTCGTAATCGTCCCCCCGCTGGTATCACTAACGGTCGCATGGATTGACATTTTTTGGTTTTTAACAACTCTTAAATCCATGACCTGCTCATTGGTCAAAGAACCGGTATATTTTTTCTGATAATTAATTGTATGCACTGTGGCTATCCTTTTCTTAAGCGAATTTATTAGATCTTAAATTTGACTGAACCGCGTTTACATCTGTTTGCATTAAAAGTTCTGTCCTCCCCTGTGATGCCGACGAAGGCTTTAACCCCTTCATCGAGCCCTTTGACTCTACCTTGTATTGCTGCTGCTGTCTTCGCATAAAGTCGGGGTTCTGGTAGGGAACAACCCCTTCCCCGAAAAGTGTATTTAATTGCGCCATAAAAGAATTAGGGTAAGCTTTATCCGTATCAGATAAATCTTTCGCCATAACTGTCCGTATTTCTCTGAGCATTTCCGGGTAGACCTTTTCACCTACCTCGACCGTTTCTTGCATTAGGGTACCATCGGAAAGGTCATCGAATAACGTGCCCGTGAAATCTAGAACGGCCCCCAGATACCTCTCAAATTGAGACATGGCCATCGGGTCAATTTCGCTTTTCTGATAAAGCTTCGGCTGGTAATTGCTGTAGCTCCCGCTTCTTTTTGGGGATTTTTCGTTAAGAAGTTTCATTGCCCTTACTTTGGTCTTCATTACCTCTTGAGCAACCAGAGGAGCCACCACGTTTAAATCATGCAATTCTGACTCTACCATTGTGGCGAACATTTGAGGGTTGCTTGCGACTGACTCTATTTGGTTGACGAGGCTATGGAGCTTTTCCGGTTTAGTATCCCCCTCTAGAGGAGCGCCGGTAAAGGTGAGCGACGTTAGTGCTTTAACCGTTACAGGTAAGCCAACCTCTCTACTTCGTTTAGCGGTCCCTTTTACGATTGCCGAAGCTCTTTTGGCTATGTCGTCAATTTTGCCATTTCTTACAGAGGCAAGCTTGGACATAAACCTTGCCCCTGCGTGGGTGAGTGACGTTCCGTTCTCTTTGAGGTATTTCGTTGTAGCCGCGCCGATGGTTGCGCCAATAGCGCCTCCCCACGGACCCCCTCCGGTGGTGCCGAGGATTGCCCCTGTAGCGGTCATCAGTAACCCACTCATAGAGGTCTGACTATTTACCGTGGAGCGAAACGCTCTATCTTTGGCAATGCTGTGGAAAGTATCAGCGTACCCGTACTCTCTTTTAAGGCGTCTAAAATCGTTGACATCTAAATCTCCGATAACATCCTCTCCGAGTCGCCCCCATTTTCGCCAGTTTTGAATAATATCGTCAGATGCCTCGTCTAGTACATCGCGCCAAATGCCACCGACCTTTTTCGCGTAGTCGGGTATCTCGCTTGCGGCGACTCTATCGAACCGAGACTTGTCCCAATATGATTTCTTTGCAAGGTGGCCTTCTATGATGGAGATAGGATGAAGATTTTTAGAGCCTTTATAAATTGCTCCAATATCTGCGTCAGTTAGTCGGTGAATATCCTGAATCATATCCCGAACAAGGTCTTCCATTGGCGATAAATTTCTCTCAATCCCCAATGCGTCATCCAGGTCTTGTCCTAGTCTGCCAACAGCCGCCTCAGTCTCCAGTACTTCATCCGGGCCAACTTTTTCTCGCCCAAATTGGAGGTCGAGGTCTTCCGTTAAATCCTTGCCCGCCTCTCTATGCCTCTTAACTTCCAGCATAATGTCATCTAAGTCTCGATTTGTTAATTTGGCATATTCTTCTATTCTCTTAAGGGTGCGGTTCGTGCCATAGGTTGCGTCTAGCAATAAGTTGCGCTCAAGGTCATTAATCAGTGCAACCTTTTTAACATTGGTGATTGCTTCCTCGGCGCTGTCCCTAAGGTTTTTTGACGCAGTGGTTGGGATCACCTTTCTATCAAGGCTAAGGTCCGTAAGCCTGGTAATCAATTCTTCATGGCTTAACCCAAACCCCTCAGGCGACGATTCCTCTACCCGCCGAGTAAACTCTCCTAGCCGTTGCCCGACTTCCTCCCTTTTTTGCCCTAACTTCTCCGCTATCTCTTCCCAGGTCTCTCCTGCCTGAATAGGCGGAACGCCATCGACTGTTGTATCTTTTAGCCAAGTCTTTGCCGCCTCAATCTGCTCGGGGGTCCACTTTTTATTAATTAGGCGTTCATCTTTGAGCATCGGCCCAAGGGATTCGTATCCTGCGTCTTTCGAGATTTGATTAAAAAATCCCTCCGCGCTTGTCACATGGGTTGGGAGCGTAATGGGTAGAGACTTAGCTACTGCCTTCATTGCCGGCGCAGCGTAGTTTCTAATCCCCGACATAATGGGAACGCTTGCGAACCCTAAGCCGCCACCAATAGCCAGCCCCGTAGCCGCCCCTGACCCGATAGTGGAGGCAAGTGTTTGCCCGGTTAGCTCTGCCTTTTGCAGCCCTATCTGGTGGATTGCTTCTCCGGTTCCATACAAGGCCCCGTCTATCGTTCCCTCGATAGCCCCGGATGCGGCTTTCTTCATTAGTTTTTGACCGAAAGTTTTTTCGGCCATTTTAGCGGTAGCCTGAGCGCCGCTCTTCGCCGCCATCTTAGCGCCGCCTCGAACCAATGCGCCATAGCCGCCGGTTCCCACAATACCGGCGACACTACCCGCGATATCCCCCGCCACAAATTCATCGGGGCGGAACGCCTCATAAGCTTCGACATCTACACCTAATTTACTTAGGAGTGGGGAGGAGAGGCCGAAGCTCAAGCCTTTAGCGGCACCTAAACCGGCGGAAGTTAATCCAGGCAAAAAACCGCTATATTCTTTTTCTAGTTCTCGCCCCTCTCGGGACATCGTATCTTCTAAGTTGTATCCGTGTTTAAAGGCGTCTTGGACATCCTTCAAGGCAACTTTTACGACTTCACCATTATTGGCCACCATCTCAAGGCGACCATCACTAACTAAATCAGAGGGAATATTAAACTCCCCCGAGCGGAGATACTTGTAAACATCCCCCGGAGCGACTTCAACAACCTCCCGCGTTCCCTTTCTGATTAAATTAGCCATCTATTACTTTATCCCTCGCTCTTTGCGCGTTTTCCAGTTTGCGGGGTCATTGACCATTCTTACGCCACCAAGGGCGGCTAAGGCTTTTGCCTGTCTTTTATCGAGAACCCTTTGCTGGTCTGCACTTCTACCAGAGCGCGTAACTGAGCCCTGTGCGCCTGTGCCAATGGCGTCACCTTTAAATGAAGCCTCGGGCATGTGATAATGAGTTAAAGAGCCTACGTGTGATGTTAGCGCCCCTCTAAAGCTCTTTGCTAACTGGTCAAGAACAGCGTCAACACGGTCTGCGCCCATTTTTTCCAGGGCAGGGTAGCTGGAGCCTGGAAGCATATCGTTTAATTGTTTCCATTCAAATTCTTGAAGAACCCCTTTGTCCCAAACATCCCCTAAGCGAGCAACAAGGGCTTGAAGCGCGGCGTCCAAGGCTGCTCTTTTGTCGCTAGGTTTAAGTGCAAGCCCCGCTTTCTTCCATGCTTCCCTGTATTGCTCAAGAGCGCCGATTGCTATGTGGCTCTTTCTCGCTGTTTCGGTAACGGCGTTTCTAGCCTTTACGTCCACATCGGCTGGCCCGGTGTACCTGACCGGATTCCCAGCGAAGTCATTAAAGCCAGCGAATTGCCGCTGTTCGGCCTCCATAGCTGCTTTGGCTAGTGCCGCTTGAATCTTATTTTTTTGCGACATTAGTTGCCCCTGAATGGCAAGGGCTTGGTCTTTTTGTATGCCACCTTTAAGTTGTGCGATTTCTTTTTGAATACTGTTAGCCGCTGCACCATATTGAGCCACTGCTGTCCCAAGGGTTGCCACGCGATCATCATTGTAGCGATTCATCCAAAAGGCATACTCTCCCCGCGCTCTGGCGGGAGCCCCGCGCTTATGTCGAAAGTTTTCTTTTTGGGCGTCAATGTCGTTAGCTATGGCAAACTTATAAAGCTCTAGAGCCGTGTTTGGCCGGCCACTCTTGGACGAAGCCCATGCCCCCATACTCACGGCGAGCCCTGCCAAGATTTGCGACGTAACACCGCCATAGGCTCTATTGGGGTTAATCTCCGAAGCCCTGGCGAGGTTTCGCATCGCAGTGGCTTTTCTGCGGAGCATGTCTTTAGCCGCTCCGGTGGAGAACCCAACGCGATGGGGGTCAAACTCGATTTGTCTTTTCCAAAGCTTTATCTGGTCCATCGTTGCGCCAGGATATTGCGCCATTAGCTGGGCTTCTTCCATGTTCTCGTCGAAACGCGCCTGGTACTTTTGTCGGTTTTCCTGCCATTTCTTTTGAATTCTTAACTTGGCCTCGGCTAAAGTCTCTTGCTCGCCCGTTCCGTAGTCGGCTGTCAGCCCTAGTAGCTCGGCTTGCTTTTCCCCAATCTGGCCTAGCTTGTTGGCAATCTGCCCCTGCATCCAGATTTGGCGATTAATACCGCTTAGGTATTTATCTTCGGATTCTTTGACCTTGGCCGTTAGTTCTTCGTTGGGCTCGGTCCTCCACGCGCCAGTATCGAGGTCTAGTCCTGCGTCCTTTTGGGTTGCGCCTTGTGTAGCACTTTGCGTAGCGGCAGTCGGGCCCAAAGGTCTTTCGCCAAGCTTAAAATCTAGGTGCGGCCGGCGACCTGCTTTGCCCTGCTCCCCGTACAAAAACTGCTCCAAGGCTCCCGGTCTAGATTCTCGGTCTTTCTCGATAGCTGCCTGAGTCCTGGCATCCTCCGCAACTTGGGATTCCTCCATAGCCAAGTCACCTTCGAGGTCTTCCCCGTCAAGGTATCCTAGCTCTTCTTCGAGCATTGCAATCGCGGCTTCATCACCATTCGCCATCTTAGTACCCCTTCCTTCGCTGGCTATTCATTATGCCTTGTTGAAGTGCTTCCAGCATTTGGTCTTCCTGGGCGGCTAGAATGTTTGCCTCCTCTTCTATCCCAATGCGTCCCATCACGGGCATCTTTTCGGTCTCAAACGCCTGGAGAGCGCCGGATGGTTGCATCTCCCATTCCTGCATAGCCCCGCGCATATCCCCCCTGGCTTTGGTGGAGAGAGGGTGGAGCGCAGGGTCAGCAATCCCCGCTCCTCCTAAGCCGCCAGAAGTATCACGGCTTACAGGCTTCCTAAATTGCGACTTTTCAAAATCCTTAAGAACCCCCCACTCGTCGCTAGGTTCAAAGCGCCTCTCATGCTCTTGCAGTACCCCGCGCTTATCGCCGGTCATTGCATTAAGCTTACCGTCTAAATCAACAAGAGCATTTCTAAGGTTTTTGTTTTCGGCCCCTAGCTGCCCAACGGATGCCAGCAATGCACTTGTAGCTTTTTGATTATCAAATCCAAGAACGGGGTCTTCGCGGGTTCCCGCGTTAGTAACAACTCCGGGGGGTGTATCGTTGGCCAACACACCAAGGCGCTGGTCCCGAGGGTCAGCCCCTTTGTAGTTAAATGTCTTAGGGGCGAGCGAGTCAATAAATCGTCGAGTCTCCATTCCGGCGGGAGCTATATTTTCTTTAAGTTTTTCATCCGAGAAAATCATCCCGATAACTTTCGCGGCAGTTTCAACGGCGCTACTCTTAAACGCTTCTTCGCCCTCCCTGTTCTCGCCAGTTGCTTGCACCTTGTCTATTTCCCCCTCTAGCTCCTGCCTCTTAAACTCTTGAAGCTTTTCTTCTTCCAGTGCCCGTCGCCTAGATTCTTCGGAGGCCAACGCCCCCGCCGCCCTTTGGCGGGCGTCAATCGTTGCGGCCTCTAATATTTGTGGCGCTTGGCGAAGCGTTGCCGCCTTTGCCCCTCTAGCTAATCGCTCCCTAGTTGCCGCATTCTCCATACCTGCACCTTGAACGAGGCCGTATGACTGCCGCGCCCCCTGATCAAGCTGCCCGCGCAATTTTTGAACCCCCGCAGATTCACGATTCCCCATTGCGATAGCGCGAAGCCTGTCTATCTCTCGCGCTCTTCGAGGGTGTTCTGCATCGGGGGAAACATAATAATTTCGTGCCGGGACAGAATCCAGTCCAGAGTCAAACGCGTAGTCTAATTTTGCGCCAGTAGGATTTGAGAACGTCTCAGTAATTGTCGCCATTTTATAAGTCCATTTCCCCGGGGCCCGGAGGGAAGGCTTCGGCACTACTTTGGTCGCCAATGCCATGCATTCTATCTATGTTATCAAGGTCTTTTTCTCGCTGTAAGGCTTCGCTCGCGGCTTTTTGGTCTTGGCCTCGACTCCAATCAGCGTATATCCCGGCCCCCTGGACCCCTGCTCTTGACCATTTGTCGGCGTTTCTTACTCTTGCCTCTTTGAGTAGCCCATGGTTGATTTTGCTGATAACCCCCTTGCGCTCGCCTTCCGCCAAGGCTCGCATCCATTTCATTTGCACTTCGTCGCCGTACAGCCCCCCAAGGATGTCGGTCATTTTAGCCACGTCGTTTAATACCCCTGCGGCCGACGCCCTGGTGGTTGCCGTTTGAGCCCTCGATGCCGCTCCCAAGCCAGATGCCACACCTAATGGACCTCCAGACCGAATCCCAGATTTAGCCATCTGGGAAATTGCGTCTAATTGGCTCCTGCCTCTTACGTCTTCCGACGATAGGCCGCGCACATCCTCAACGCGTTGCATCGCGTCAATCATGTTTTGGTTGTATCTGTTTTCGGCTGCCTTAGGGTCGGTCGTAACTTTAAGCTGCATATGTCGGTCGAAGACTACCCCGGCAGGGTCAAGAATCCCCTTTGCAAGATCCCCTGCGGTTCCTCTGTATTTCCAATTATCCGGGTCGGTAAGATAGAGGCCGCCTTGCTGAAACTGGCCTTTATTTTTCCCCTGAAAACTAGGGTGGCCACCGCCCGCCGCTTCTTTTTTTCTACGACTTGCTTGAACCGCGTCTATTTCAGCTTGGCTTAATCCTGCCATAACCTTCTCCTACGTTAACGTTTTAGCCGTCCCTAGTTTAAATGTCCCTGCCCTAACACCTAACTCTATGCCTATTCCGTCAAGCTGATAGCTCTCAAATGAGCCCGATGTGGGCGTGTCACTAATAGTCAGCTTTATCGCCCTGGCTTTTTGATTCCCTACGTGCTGCCGAAGGATGTAGGGCGATGAGTTGGCCGAAGTAATCACCAGTGTTTGGGCGTCGGTAATGGATTCGTCGTAGTTGCTATAAATCGTACAATTTAAAGTATGGTCTGATTTATAGGTTCCGCTAATCAAGATATTGTAGAACCGGGCCATGTGAAGAAACTGCTCTGACCGGAACCAGGGGGTTGTCACCAATAAGCTATAATCAAAGGTGGAGCTTCCTATGTCGGTAAATCCAGCGTTCTGCTCCAACAGGTAGCCATTTGGGATAGAGAAGTTAAGAGTACCGTCATGAACCATCATCCCGGTCGGGGTTATCACTGAGCCGAAAGCACTGTATCTAGGCTTCCAGATTGACCAAGCATTAAACACATAGTTGTAGACGAGAATCGCAATGGACTTTTTTCCCCCCGAAGTCAGCCCAAAGTAAACCTCCCCTTGAGTATCGTTGACTACAACCCTGGTAGGCTCGTACTCGTCAACGGTGTCCTCGACTGGAGCGCCAATCCATTCCATTTGCATGGATGGGGATACCCGGTAGATTCCGCCCTTCGCTCTGTATATAAACCCCACGGGGGAGTTTCCGCGAGCGCACCCTGCGTTAGCCCCCGAATCCCTGGAAAAAATAGTCGGGGGAGAGAAATCTGTCCCTATCCCGGCTGCGTTGGGTCCATCCCCTGCGAGGAAATAGGCGTTCTCAGTGGTTATCACAACTAAGTAATCCCTCACTGCGCCGATGCAGGATATGGAGGCCGAGTAATTTTCAATCGGCTTAACTTGAAGGTCAGAAAACTCTGCCCCTCTTTTTGGCGTTAATTTTTTTGAGTACCAGATAGAGCCATCAATGATAGACAAAAAGATTCTGTTCTTATGGAGAGTAATGTCGGTGGAGCATGGTGGGGCAATGTTGCCAAAAACGTCGCCAGCATCGCCAGTTGAATAAATAGGCTCATTATCTCCTAGCGCATTATTGCTTACCAATGAGTCGTCAACAGATTGGGTCGAGGCTGAAAAATCAACCCGCGCCGATGCTGCCCGATGAAATATGGCACCGGTCATCGTAGTTCGGTAAAGAACAATGGTCGGATTGCTTAAGCCGTTAGCTAGTGATTTCTGAGTCCATTGCGGCGTGTAGACTATAAGCCTAATGCGGCCCGTCGATCCTGTCGCTCCATCGACCGTGGCGGTTACTCCGTCCGATGGGTAAGACCTTTGGATGTCGCCATTAGCATTTGTCCACTCGTAAACAATCTTGTACTTGTACGCCGCGCTATCGGCCAGAACGCCGCCCGCTAGTTGGACCTTCCCCGATTCGGATGAACCGTAAGTGTCCTCAATCGTAAACGTGTTGGTTGTCTTATCGACCGCAGTTACCGTGGCCCCCGCCTGATTGTAGCTAGTGGTCCCAGAGATATCGACCGAATCCCCCACTTCAAGGCCGTGTGGCGTTGAGGTATTTATCTGGAAAATGGTCAAAGCCGGAGGACCGGAGCCGCCATCGCCAGCGCCCGTGATTTGGTAACTGCTAACTATTTGCGTTGTCTGAGGGTAGGTAAGAAACCCGTTTTCCTTCATGGAGTCGCCGGCGTACTCCCATAAAAGACCCCCGCACAATAAAAGCGAACCGCTTCCATCTGCCGAAGGGAGGTTCCGCGCAGGGTCCAAATCAAGCTCTGCATAGGAAGGATTAAAAACGCTGGCGCTCGTATAAACAGCACTGCCCCCATCTGCTACCCCTGAAAACCTGGAGGAGCCGTAAGCGAACTTGGATGATGAAACGGTGGTTACACGCGCCACTCCCCAGAAAAGCGTTCTATCGTCAACGGAATTAGGTAGCCAATCCGTTGACGCACAATTCCCGCCAAGCCCTGTGCCGCCTGTTGCGATGATGTTTCCATCCGTATCGCTAATCAAGTTAATGGAAGAAAGGAAATTAACATACGTGAAATCCGCCATTCCACCGCCACTATAAAGAGAGGCGTTTGGGGTAATGGCGTAAGTTGCCGCAAAATAGATTTTCGCATTATAGGAAAACAGGTCTGACGCAAGAGTGGTAAAGTATTTTAGAATCTCTTGAGATTTAACGTTCCCCCCGGTGTCTATGTCGGCCTTATAGAGGGCGTGGTCTGCCGCCTGCCCAGAATCAGGAGAAATGTAGCCGCCCTTGGTAATGGCTTGCCCTGTCCAGACGAATTGAAGGTCGGTACCGGTTAGATGCTTTAAAAAGCTCGCAGATATTAAGCATCGTGACGTAACGGCTAATTGCGTTGTATTAACTTTCGCCAACGCGCCGGTATACATCTGAGTCCGAATCTCGGGATTAGTGGCAACCCCAGACTCTTGAAAAGTTGCAACAACCATTAAACGGTCATCAACATCGACCGGAGTTAAAGCAATATGGCTTAAGGTTCTCTCTGTTGAGTTGTGCGCCGCCTCAGATGCCTGGAAGTAAGCTGTTCGGTCTGCTGGCAGGATAGGGGTATTTCTCCCCCTATAGCCTGGAGCCGTGTCCTCCCACTCCTGAAAAACACCACTGGCTTCTTCAAAGTAGTCGAGCCGATAAGAGGCCACCGTTGCCGCCGCGTCATTAATTGGACCGGTGTTAAACCTAAAGACCGAAGCCTTTGGGGTTGCGGTGTCGTCCGTCGTCGAGTTGTCCGTGAACGCTACAGAGAAAAGGGGGTATCTCCCATTAATGTAAAAAGCAGGAGAATTAAAATTAGCCAATGGGGTAGGCGTTAGCGCCGCCGCTATTAATCCGCCGGTGGCGATAGGAACAGCGTGAACACCGTTTATCTCGTCGCCGTAAGTCTGCTTAATGGTGCTTGTCCCTGTGCCGGTCGAGCCAAACACGGCCGTGACCTCATAAACCGTTGCGCTTGGGACACCAGTAACAATGTAGTTTCCATCATATCCGGTTCCCCCGGCAATCGTAACGACATCTTGATACAAGTAGTTATGATTAGCATCGCATACAACCCCGATTTTGCCGCCGCCTCTATCGGTTATAGATGTTACGTCTACCTTGCTTTCATGTCTTTGGCAGTCATTAAAAAGGACAAAAACATAATTGCCCATAGTCACGGCCTGAACCTGCGGGTTCATGTAGTTGCTGTCATTGTTTTGGACATGCGACTTGGCCACAATTATCCCAGACTCGGGGGTAATTCTTGTTTTAGGCACCACCGGGACGTTACTGGCCTCGTCAATTACTCTGGCATAGACATGGAAAACATTATTAGTGGCGAGAAATGGAAGCGATGCGTTGGTGGGGTCTGATTCACTCCATGCTTCTACCCTGAATCCGCTCCCCGATGCTGCCGCCAGTGGGCCGCTTGTCATTGACTCGTCATTAAAGACCGTCACATCTTTAAACGTGCTCCCGGTTATGCGCCCTTTGTCTACCCATACCCCATTGCCATTAGTTGAACGAGTATACGCGTTGTTTCCATCAAAGATTAATCTCTCATCTCGATAACTGGCGCACTGAACGGATGCGCCGACAGTATCCGAAGCCCCATTGATAAAACTTGTGTTGGTTAGGCGGGTAAAGCCGTTTCTTTTTTGGACTTGTCCGTTCTTGCTGAATTTGCCATTGTCACAAGTCTCTAGGCTAGGTGGCGCTAAATGCTTATCAGATGCTTTCTCGTCTAACCCCTTGGTAAACGGAAGCGATATCATTTGTTTCTGCAATGGCATCAAAACACCCACAAATCAATTTCAACGTCGCCACCAGATATAAGAACTAATGTCTTCGTTGGGTCTTTATTGTCATCCTGGAGATCCCAAACCTGCTGGTTCCCCCTTCTTCTTACAACGATAAACCCGAGGGGAGCCCTTTCCAGGCCGTGGTTAATTACGACCGGGGCGGTCCCGATGGTTTCATTTTTTATAAGAACCCCGTCCAAAATAAATGCGTTCTCGATTTGTTTCATTAAGGGCTCTGCGTTGTCTTGTAGCTCCTCAACTATAGGGTCTTCCGTATGTATTCGCTTCCAGGGCTGCATTTAAACCCCCGCGTCATACTGAATAAATTTTATATTCTGCCCCATTATTCGATATCGCATTAAAAAAGCGCCTGGGTCATAGGCGAATCCAACGTCATTCCATCGGTGCCCGATGTCTTGAATTGAGTCAGGAATCCCCGCATCCCTTGGCTCCGCCAAAGAGAGGATTCTCTCTTGCATGATAGCCTTTTCTCTCATTAGCCCTGAGGGGTCCGACTCTTCTCGAATCAGTAGCCGAATTGCGGCGCTTAACGCGATGTAATCGGGCCATCCCTTCACCATCGGGGGGATTATGCTAGAAATGGTATCCGAATCGTTCACCATTAACTGCATCTCGGGGACGTACCAAAGCTCGGCGGTTCCCGATGTTAAAGGGCTCGTCTTAGCCCCGTCTAACGTTTCTAGATTAAAAGGGTGAATAGAAAAGCGGCGACCACCGGCAAGGTAATAAACGCGCTTCGCTTTATAGAAGTCAGAAGGGAGAGCATAGTTTTCTGTCCCTGCAACTAAGGTGATGCTTTGAGTGCTTAAAAAGTAGTCCTCATAAGCATTAACCAGGATGTCGTACATCTCCGAAGCGGCGGAGTTAATGTAATCATTAACTCTCGCCTCAACGGGGAAGTTAGAGCCGGTCATATCGGCGTAGTCTAACGCTCGTGCGCGTAAGTCACTCAATGTGGCTGCACTAGCCATTATGACCTCCCCTAAACTATATTAAACTGCTGGCATCAGAATTCGCACGTTGTAGATAGGTGCCTTGCAGCCCAAGTTTCCTCGGAAAGCAAGTCGCGCTTCTACTGAATCTGCCGTGGCAGAACGCAAGATTCGGTTACCATCAAGATTTAAGAACTTCACCGGCTCACCTAGAGTCGCTAAAATCCACTTATCCATTTCAAGCATGAAGCCACTTTCGGCGGGGCACTTGTTTGCGGCTACAACGTTAATTGCACCAGTGTCGCCTTGAATGGCTACAGAACGGAAACCAATGTCAGAGACTACGCCTTT
>Ga0208790_1000120_pt1 | contig 42010 bp, 36 predicted proteins | sample 10_taG_FD_184083 | JGI IMG/M metagenome (GOLD analysis project Ga0208790, IMG submission 184083) | Marine viral communities from the Subarctic Pacific Ocean - 10_ETSP_OMZ_AT15264 metaG (SPAdes) (version 2) | ecosystem: Environmental > Aquatic > Marine > Oceanic | place: Pacific Ocean | collected... | reverse complement strand
ATGTTTCAACAAACACCATTTGTACATCGTAACCTTTATTTTTAAATTCTTGAACTGCATTTTCCATAACCTTTAAGCTATTTCCAGTTCCATCTATAATAATACCATCTCCTTTACCTTGGAATTTAATTCGCTTACGTTTAGCTATCATCCCTGCATCAAATCCAAGTTTACCAAATGTACTAGCTTGTTCTGGAGTGAAATCTCTCATGTCTGTAGGTAAGCCATGATTTTTCATTAACCATTCTAACGATATATCTTGATTAACAACTTTAAATCCTTGATTTTTTAAATCTAAACCTTTTATAACTGTTGATTTTCCTGAACCAGGACCACCAGCCATAAATATAACTTTTCTACCAGGTTGAGGTGTACCTTCTGGATTAGGTAAAGTATATCGCACTCCAGATTTTGTTCTAGCTATAGTATCATCAAAATCCCACGCACTCATACCTTTAGTGGGATTTTTAGATGAACGAGAGAAATTAATAGATTTATTTAAAGTTTGAAACTCTTTTAATTTAGCTTTCAGCATCTTGTTAGATTTCATAAAAGCTTCTATAGGTTTAGGTATTTTTTTTGTACCAACTTTCACGAGTGCCTGAACTCTTTTGTCATTTCTAGTTTTATCATTGTACATTCTACCGTAAGAGGGATCTTCAAACGTTTGACCTTCAGCTAAAGTTGCTTTATAACCAGCGTCAGTTATAGCGTCATCGAATTTTTTATCTATAATATTAACATCATAATTCTCTAAAAACGCATCTATATCCGTAACGCCGTCTTTATTAACCCATTCGTTAACTAAACGTATTAAAACAGCTACCCGTGGTTGACCATGTTCATATCTAGTATTAGTTGCCTTAACTCCTGGTTGAACTAAATTTAATTTAGCGGCTCTAGCTAAAACACTATTCATGTTTGACAATAAACTGTTCATCATTAACATCATGTCAACGTTATCAATATTACCAGCATTATACTCATTAGCATAAAACTCGACATATTCATTTAACACTCTCCGCGCATGTTTTTCATGAGCTCTTCTTTCTTGTAAAGGTTTCTTATCACCTAACAACGCTTGGACATGAGCTTTAATAGCTGAAACGCTTGTTTGAGGGGCTTTAGTTTCTGGTATATTTTTTAAACCATTCTTTTTAGCTGTAGCCACAACATCTAAACCACCTTTTTTATTATAAACTGGAGTTATTTTAACACTTTTTAAGTGTTTATTATAATAATCTCTCGTACTTTTATAAAATTGTCCTCTACGGCCACCAATTTTACCGCTAGTAGAAGAATGTCCTTGCCGCATGATTAAATCAGCTATAGCTTGTTCTTTACCTTTGTAGTTTGGGTTTTTTATTTTAGTTCCAGGGTTTTTAGGGTCATCAATCATCTCTTTGTACGATTGGTGAAATAATTTATTATCGTACTTTCTTTGTGTTTCTTGGTTAATCTCATCTTGTTGAGCGTCTATAGCTGTTATGTCACTATTAGTAAATTTAGCAATTTTTACACGCGCAACTTCTTCTGATTTTAAAATAGCATTTATCGCGGCATTAGTTTTTGTTATAACTTTAGCTTTCTTTTGTACTTTTACATCTTTCAATACGTTAGTTATTACATTACCAACATCTTTTAACGTTTTAGAATCTAGTATATCGCCGTAAGTAATTTCTAAGGCTATTTGTAAGAGTTCTTTATCTTTAACTGTTTCAATTAGTAATTCATTTTTTTGATCCTCAGTCATAGTTTGTTCGTTAATACCTACAACTTGACTAACAAACTCTTCTAAAAGTTCAGTGACTTTAGTTAATTCATTTGGTGAATCTTCAAATATTGATTTTAGACCACCCATTATTGCTGTTGTATTTTTAGTATCAGTTACATCTAACAAACTAGACGCTTTTTTACCATTATATTCTATTGCATTTTCCGGAGTGCCAGACCTACTAAATTTAGTAGTACCTCTTTCTGACTGTTTAACAAACTCATCAACAAAATTATCTTTTAACAATCTATTAAATAAATCCTGTCTATTAACAAACAACTTCTTTAAAGCACCATCGTTTATCATATCAGCTTTAAATGTTTCTATACCTAGTTCTTGTGTGATCGCTAAAGATATGTTTTCTAAACCACCTCTTTTAACATCTGTAATAGTCTCTCCTTTTATAAAAGCGCTTCCTAGCATAGCTGGAGTAATATCACCCATAATTTTAGGATTTCTTCTAATCTTTTGTTTGCCATCTGTCATACCTTTATATGGTCCTTCTTCGCTAGACTGCCAAGCCTCAACATCCCCTTTCTTAGTACCTTTCTTTCTACCTTTCCATACATCATATTTAGACCAACCAACCCCAACAATCTTCTTTTCTACACCCATTGGTAAATGCTTAGCCAACCATGTTGTCGTTAAAGATTCTAATACAGCTTTCTTGTATTTAGGATTTTTAAAGAACGCTTCTACAGAGTCTTTAAACGCTTGGTTTTTTGCTTCTTTTTCGGTGTATAGTTTTTTAGTTTTAGGATTTGTTTTCTTTAAATATTCTTGAGTCAAAGCTTCAGTTTTCTCACTCATAATATCATAAACCATTTTATGTATAGGTCCATTTTTAACATAAAGTTCAGCTTTCATATCAGCTATTAGTGGACTAACAGATCTGTTTTTAGATACGGCAGCGTCTATATCTGATAACTTAGTACCTACAACTCTCGATACAGTTTTTCTTAATACGTTTATTTGATCTTTAACAAAAGTTAATCCAGATAATAAAGGTGTTTTATATTGTTCTAATACTCTTTCAGTTAATATAACATCTTGTGGTTTAGTTTCTATTTTTTCAACCTCCTTAGCTATAGCTTCCTGTTCTATTGATTTTACAACTGCCATTTCAACGCCATAAGGCGCATATACTGCCTTAGCTCTATCTCCTATCATATTGTTTATAAATCCAGATAGGGGCGCTACTTTTTTACCTGCCTTTTTTTGTTTTTCTACATACGCAGGGTAATCTTGAACTAACCCTAGTACTGTTCTAGCTTTTGCTGTTTCAGTTCCTGGTGAGTATAATATATCAGCTATTATATCTTCTTTATTATCAAGTAGATTTTGTCTAATGTCGGTCGTAGGAGCATTGTCAAGATTTCTTTGAAACATAACATCAGCCATTTTTTTATAAGGACCAGTTGGACCGGCTATATCACCAGCACCAGCTACACCTTTTTCTTTGTATATTTTATTAACGGTTTCAGCGGCAGCTTTGGACATTTGAACTGTAGGTTTTGCTTCAACTTTACCTTCAACTAATTTACCTTTAATACCTTCTTTAGCCACTTTTAATATAGCCGGACTTATTTTACCGTCTTTAATACTTTTACTATAATCTTTTACAAAGTTATAAACATCTCTTCCAGTATCAAATGTAATTTCTTTACCTAAATAGTTTTGTGAAAACCTTCTAACAATATTTCCAATTTTAGTAAAGAAGTTTTCTTCAAACTTTAAACTACCATCAATAATAGATTCAGACATTATAGTTATAGTTTCCTCACCAAAGTTATCATCTCTAATAAACGTTCCGTCTTTTTCAAACTTTCCGTAATTAGATAATCTTTCACCTAATATACTTTTATCACCACCTAGCTCTTGTGTGTGTTCAACTAAAGCGTCTCCTAAGTTATTTTGTATATCTTTATTAGCACCAATAGTTTTAAATAACACAGCGTGCATAAACTCGTGGGCAGCTGTACCAACCATTGGTTTATCTTTGTTTAATATTATTTCAAAACTACCATCAGTTTCTTGTCTAATAAAACCAAATTGTTTAGACGCTTCTTTAGAATCAAATCCTTTTTCTTTAATTTCAGATATTTCTTCAGAAGTCATCTCTGTAACCTCACCTTTTAATCCAGCTTCTTTTATTTGTTCTTTTACTGTTTCTGTAACTTTTTCTGCAGCTCTAGTTATTGCCGCGGATTGTACTCCACTTAATTGTTCGCTTAATTTTTTATCTTGATTATTTAAACCTCTAATAGCGTAACCAAACTCTTTAGTACTAATATTACCATCTTCTAACTGGTTTTTTAAAGACTCAATCTTTGTTTTTATATTGTCTTTTTCATTTAAAGTATTTGTTAAAGACGTTTTTTCATTTTCAGTTAATACTTCGTTAATTTTTCTTTTTTCATTTATATAATTTTTAAGATCTTGCTCTGCTGCTTTGACTTCTAAATTAATAGCATCTTTTACGTCTTGATTTCTTGTACTGTATTTTTTATTATTTAAATCAGCTAAATTATTTATTTTATCGTTCACTTCTTTTACGCTAGCGTTATCACTTCTCAAAGCTCTATTTACAACACTACCAGCAGTGCTTATCTGCGTTGCACCTAAAAACCCATTTAACCACATTTCTAATCCTTCATCGCTAGCCATAGCATCCCAAGAATCTTTAGCCGCATCTTCTATAGATTTTCCAGCGCCTAAACCTTCATTTAATCTTTCAGTTCCTAGCTGTCCAACTTCCGTAAAACCCTCACCACTACCAACCCACATTAATTTAGCTAATTGCGTACCTTTTCCAGGAACAGATTGTATATATTTTGTCACGCCTTTTAACCCTATATATTCAAGCGATGTAGCAACAGCGCCTAAAGCTAGTGGTACTGCTATTTCTGTTTGATCGTTTTCTACAAGTTTTTCAATAGCATCAGGATCATCTCCATATAATGACTTAGCTTTAGCCTTGTTATAATCCGTATACATTGGTGCTGCAATTTGAACAGGTAGTGACAATCCATACGTTAATGTTGCTGGTATAACTGTTTCTGCCATGCTAACACCAGCGCCAAAAACTCCAGCTATTAAACTAGCTGCATCTCCTTCTTTCGCTCCAGCTACTATACCCGTACCGGTATCTTTAAATTCTAATTTTTCTAACTCTTCATATTGTTTAACAATAATTTTTTCAGCCTTATCTCTCCACTCTCGTGATTTTTCATTATAACCAAGACCATCTAGGTCGGCTGTAAATAAATCAGCGGCCGCTGCTACCGCAGAATGATAAGCGCTTTGAAAAGCTTCTGGAACATTATCTAATCTGTTTTTTAAGAATTTACCAAGCTCGGCTCTCTCTTCACTATCAGTAGCTATTTGTGGTAAGGCTTTTATAACATTAACAATTGTCATACCTTTCTTAATATGTGAAGGCAGTTTTGATTCATAAAAAGCACCCATAACCGCGCTCTTAGCCACATCTTCAGGTTTTGCCGATTCATCTTTAATAAGATCTTGAAAATCCTCTATACTATTTATATAACCATCATTTTTGAATAAAGAATGAGCGTGGTCAACAGCAGTTGTATCAGTAGCCATGAGATTACTAAAATCCTCAGGACTACCGTTATAACCATCGTTTACAAATAAATCGTACGCGTGATTTAAAGCTTTGTTATTCATTAAATTTCTTGTTATTAATTAAAATCAGCCGCACTGTTAACACTACTTTCTTCTTCTCCTTCCGAACCTACTTTTTTATATTTACCATTTATATATTGATATATTCCTAGCTTTCCAAGCTTGTAATATTTACCTTCTTCCCCTTTAGATTGTGAATCTTCTTTTAATATTGGATTTTCTTTAGTATCTCCTTCTTGGTATTCATATTTATTATATTTTCCCTTTTTATAATAATCGTCACTTCCAGAATATTCAAATAACGCATTACTCAAAGCGTTTTGATCGTTTATATTAAAACGTATAGATTCTGATTGCCCTCCTTGATATTTTTTGTATATAACATACTCATTACCCTCTTGTTCTATATCGAATTCTTTACCAATAGTGCCTTTGAGATCTAATATAGATCGATTTTCATTTTTTACTAAATCATCAATCTTTTTAGCGGCTTTTGTACCTCTATCCCTTTTTTCTAACTGAGCATATGTTAACTCAGTTTTATTACTAACCTCATCATTTTTCACCTTAACTCGATTAAGTAAACTAACTTTTTCATTAAATTTACTTTCACTTTGCTTAGCGAAGTACCAAGCTATATCTTCTGCTACAGCATCTTTTTCTTCTTGAGTTCTAGGTTTTAATAATTTACCTTGCAGTTCTTGCCAGTCTGTATCTAAAACTGCATTACCACTTTCATCAACCCAACCTCCACTTCCGTCTGACGTTAATTCAACATCACCATCACCGTCTGCATCAGCTGGTAAATCTTGAACTAGAGAACTTACAGCTATACCGCTATATCTAGCGGTTTTAATAACAGGGTGGTTTTTTGTAGATTCCGCGTATGATGAACCCTGCCCATTAAATTCTCTATAAATCATATCGTACAAGTTTTCTTTCTTATCACCACTATCACTTGTTCTTATATTTTTTGCTATGTTATCTTTTACTCCTTCTAAATCAAATATTGGATTACCATTTACATCTCTCCATTGTCCAGTTGTTTCATCAAGAGTTAAATCACCAAGTGCTACTCTTGTTTTAATATCGTCAGTATCAGCCATCTCAGCACCTGTTGTAACTTCTGTCATTATCGCGGTAGAACCTTCTTCATCTTTCCATTGAACTAATTTAGATAAATCACTAGAATATAATTTGGTGGTTTTAATCATGACATTATCCCCATCATTCACCATTTTCTCCGCAATATCTGGAAAATATTTTATTCCTTCAGGATTATTACCACTTATTAATTCTTCTTTCGACAAAACCACTTGTTGGTCTATGTTCGCAAACATTCCTTTTTCATCCATACCAGGAGTTATACCTTTCCAACCTTCTTCATCTAATTTAAATAATCTGGATGCCATTTCCATTCCATCACCGCCATCCCACGCTAACGTTGCTTCTTTATTAACTGAAGATTCACTATTAGAAGATCCAGCTTGCTGTGCAAATGTAAGTAAGTCACCTCTCATCCCAACTAGTCCATCAATAAATTTTTGAGCTTTACTTTCAAGATCCATAATACCCTTTGCGGTTTCTCGAGTTTTAGGTTGATTTACTAAACCTTCTAACTCCCCTCTAACACCTTCCATATAGTCCCAAGCGTACTTTTGCATCGCCGGATTCATTCCCGCCTCTTTACCACCATCTTCTCGGATTGCAATCTGCTTATAAAATCCATTTACGGTTGTATCAAAATTATTTAAAACCCCTTCTTTCCAGGCTTTTAAATCTTCTGCAATCACTTCTTGCTTTTTTGCTTCCATTTTGTTTTTTTCCGACACTGCCGTTGAAATGCTTTGAACAGCACTCAATGTACCCTTCATTATAGCATCCACCCCACCATAACTCATCTCAAAAATTTTGCTATAATCTGGTACGTTTTTCGCATATTCTGCTCTAGTTAACGCGTTTATTAATGCTGCATCTGCTCCCATATTTATATTTGTTTAATAGTTATTTTGTTTTACTATTTCGAACCCGCTTTTATCTGACCACCAGCGGATATCGTTGATCCAGCTAACGAGCCCCAAGCTTGTGTCTCTGCTGCTCCTGCGGCTATTTGATTAGCATAAGCTTGTTGTAATCCTGCTGCCGCTGCTCCTGCTGATCCAGCCGATACGCCTAATAATGTTGCGCTTCTATCCATTTCCATTTGTTGTAGTAATTGTTTTCCACCTGCTTGAGCCATTTGCTGAGCTGATTCGCCTTTAGCCGCTGCTAATTGATTCGCTCGTTCTTGTTGCCCTATAGATGCCGCTGCTCTTTGCGCTTGTAATTGCCCTTGATTAGACATAGATTGTGCTAATGCGGCAATACCACTTGCACCTGCGGCACCTTGTAATTGCTGCATTATATTAGATTGTTGTTGTTGAAACATTTGCTTTTCAAAATTAGCTTGTTGTAAATTTACAGTAAGATCTTCAAAAGGATTTGAAATATTTTTATATGGATCTTTAAATTTCATATCACGGTAAGCTGCTTTATCTTTCTCAAGGATTGCTGCAGCTTCTTCTTCTCTAAGTTTTGCATCTTTAGCTTGACCCGATGCTAAATCTCTATTCTTTTTTGCGGAATTCGCCGTCATAACACCACCAACCAGCAGTCCAACACCAACAGCAATTAAACCTCCACTAGCATATATTACGTCTGTACTATTAGGTATAAAACTTTCCAACCAAAAAGATAATGAAAATAAAATACTTAAAAACAATAGTTGTTTTCTATCTTTATATAATTCTATTAATATATTATTTATTCTTTTCATCTTTATTTTTTTTGTTAACAAACTCATCATATTCTTCCCAACTAAAAGCATATAAATATTTTTCTAATTCATCTAAGTTTTCGGTATTAGTAGGATTTTGATGTACTGTTACTATTATGCAATCTTCTATAGCTTGTACTAATCTTTGTGCTCCTCCAGGAGGAGATGTGAAATATACTGGTCCAACATATTCTTTAACTCCTTCTTCTGTAGTTACCGCTAAACATCCAGATAGTAGAAAAAATGGATAAGAATATTTTTGTATTACTGAAAGTCCAACCGAATCTTTCTTCATCCTCATCTCCCTAATATACATTCGATCTGCAAATGTATGCTTATATTCCCAAAAATCTGGATACACCACTTTTCCAGTGTATACTACGTTATCTCCATCCGCAATACTAATAAGATAATCTTGAACAGATTTTATTTTATCTCTATAAGATAGTGTTAGATCACTATCAAATATTTTTTGTAATTCATTCATAGTTAATTTAATTTAATTCTTATCTATAAATAATCACACTTTTTACATATTATTTACTACTTTCCGTATAACCAACCCCAACCCCAAATAACTCTGCTTCATCTTTTGAATCATTTCTGAATTCAAGCTCTGTATAATACCCTAATATACTACTTAAATTTGCTTTATTATCTTTGCTGAACATTATAAAAGCGCCAAGAGGAGGTGGTCCAGGATTTGCGAAGTTAGCCGCTGACATGTTACAAGTTATACAAGCGTTAAATCCATTCCATGGGGTTATACTAACTATAGGTCCAATTAAAAAAACATTGGATAACGGTGCGGTAGGATGTACGCCAACATTTGGAGTTGCAGCCCAATACGCCATGTCCGCGCCTTGAGGCGATGCTGTGGTAGCGGCTGGATTTGCTTGTACTGAAACGTTTAGTGGTTCGTTAAAACATAGTGTTATAAGTGGCATATTTTTTTATATTACGGTTATATAAATTGTTTTTTCAGCACTAGCATTTTCTCCATCCCCCATTGTAAACGTAAACTTGTCTTTCCCGGCATATCCAATGTATGGTGTATATGTAACAATACTATCTTCACTAATCTCGCTTACAGATCCATGACTCGGACCCGATATAACAGTGCCCGTTTTATCACTAGCATTTAAATCAGCATCATGAAGAACCATATTAATGTCCACAGTCGTATCTTTTGTGACAAACACGTCTTGGTCATAAGCATTAGGCGTATTAGTTATAAAATTATCTACGTTTACTGAATATATTACATCTTTATCTCCAAAATTAATTACAAAAAATGTTCCACCTATAGTTATAGTACCACTTCCACTTCCACTAGTTGTTAGTGATGCGTTTATTTCTGAAATGTTGTTTTCAAAAACTATAGTAGCACCTTTATGAATTTTTTGTGGATATTCAAGATTTATACTATGATGATCTTTTATAGATTCCATTACTATAGCATTGTAATAAAACGTTAACTCAGTACCGTCTTTTACAACTCTCTCAGCATCAACAGTTATAATATTATCTCCATAATCTATATGGGTTATTACAGATCCACTAACACCTTCTCCCACTATACTCATTCCAACTAAAAGATTTGTTATATTATTTAATTTAAATTTATCAGTTACCGTGTCACAAGAGGTAATACCAACACTTTCTTTAACCGTTTTAGTTATAGTGGAAGTTATTTTTACATTTGAAATATAGTTTAACTCTTTAATATCCGCAGTGTCTGAAGATAATTCTACAACAGCACTATTTACTTTTTTTGCTACAGTATTAGTATAAGACGCATTTATACTAATATCGTTATTATTTGGGAGTCTAGAAATATATAAATTACCAGCATAATCCCCTGCTTTTGCAACTGTCCAACTTACATCTTCTATACCAGGACTAACTGTTACCTCGTTTATATATTTTTTTGCTCTGTTATCCCATTTTAAAGTTGTAACAGGAACTCCATCAACGGGCTCAAATGGATTACCTGTTGAAGTGATATCATCGCCAGATAGTGTTAACGTTTGCGGGTTTGTAGTGGCGTTAGAACTCGAAGACTGTTTAAGAGTTATTGTTGGTTGTGGATATTGTTTAATAGTAAAATGATTCATATCACCTCCTAATTTAAAAGTATATTCGTCTTTATCAGAGGTATAAGGTGAAAATTTTTGAGTGAAGGTATATTTTCCATTTGCCGGAATAGATATATCTTTTAAAGGTGATTTTAAAACACTACAGCCGTCTTTATCTTCTATTTCTAATGTAAAAATACTTTTTGATTCTCCAGTTATTGTTATAGAAAAACTTCCACCACTAGTCGGTATAAACTTACTTCCTTCTTCCGGTCTACTAGGGGCATCTATAAACATTCCAAAGGATGGATTTTCGTTCTCTTTAACTTCTGGTGCGTCAACAACACTTCCGCATGTTCCACAATCTTCTTCCATTTCTATTTGTTTTATTTATTTTACTGATTAATTTCCACTTAAACCAAATGACCAGGAACACGTACTTCCCATTCCCGACCCGCCATCAGGTTGCTGAATTAGGGGTATGTAATTTGCACCACAACAATCTACACATGTTGTTCGTGAGCTGCCATTTATAACAAATGGAGGACTACCTACTCCGTTCGCATAAATTGCTGCAAAATCATGACCATTATGAAAAGCTGGGATGGTTACTGTTCCAACGCACTGCGTTGTTGTAAAGGTCCATAAGACACCCAAATTGCTTACTGTGTTTTCTGTTAGCTCAAATGTAGCGGTGCCACCAAATTGAGTACAATGGTTACAACTGTGACTATCTAAATTCCATGAAAAAGTTATAGAACCATTAGAGTTTAAACCGTCATTTGATCCCCCTCCAGCAAAGCAACAAACATGTGGACAACAACCACCCGTTGCAGCACCACATGCTCCAGTAAGACAAGATCCAGTTTGACTACAGCTAGCTAGTCCCTGTACAGTCCCAGGCCACAGTCCTGAACCATCTAAAGGATCATAGCATGTCATAGGCGCGTGAAAAGTTCCATTTGAATCTGTCGCACCATTATAACCACTACATGTATATGTAGGGTTTATTCCTGTGTCAATAGGGAACGAACATTCAACAGTACTCACTCCAGGATTTGTAGTCAAATTAGGTATATGCATAACCTTTATTTGTACCATTCCATACCCAGCAAGCGTAGCCGCTGTTGTGATTGTACCACTACCCGCACTCAATGCTATTTGGTTTAGGAATTGATTACCAAGAAGGACGACTCCATTTCCATATTCTTCCACCCGATAATGAAGACTATCTCCAGGTAACCATTGCGGGGCATTATAAGTAAACGTAATGCTACCGTTGCTATTATATACAGCGTTCGAAATACCACACGAATTTGCTTGACATCCATTTATGCAATTTTGCTCCAGTTGATATTGACCTGTACCATTTCCTGGATCGTAGCAATTCCATGGAGCTATAACAACTCCGTTACTAACAGCACCAGTGTTTCCACTACAATTCCACGATGGGTTATAATAACATGGTAATGGACAATGAGCTCCAGCAACGTAATTATTAGCTGATGGATCTTGGCAACCTACTACACAACAACTACCATCATCTACTGTTGCTAGTGGATTATAACCATTACAACCAGGATCACAATTTATAGCGCTAGGATCCGTACAACCAGGAACTGGATAAACACAACTACCATCATCACAAACCGCACTAGGATTATAATTTAACGCGGTAGGATCTGTACAGCCACTAACAACTGATTGGGACCCAATAGTCACAGTGGTTGAAGCGAAACAATTAGGACCACCATTACACCAGGTAATATTAAGTGTATATGGTCCAGCTATAAGATTTGGAATAGTCAATGTAGCTCCATTTGCGTTCCCTGGCCAATTCAATATTGTGGTACTAGGCATAATACCACTTCCCGTATAAACTAATTCTATATCCCACGTTGTGCAATTAGTAGTTGTAGATGTCGCTGTTATCTGTATTTCCCCATCAGCGTTTAACGTACATGGAGTAGTAGATGTATCTACTGTAATATCAGTAACGCTCACAATACTAAATGTAGGATCTGTACACGGCAATTGACAGCATGTACCTGTTTGTGTTATAACTCCGCCATTATTTATTGTTCTACAGCAGTTGTTACTAATACCTTGGTAAGAGAATTCTCTAGGATCTATATTACCTCTATCAGCACCCCAATATGCCGGGTTATCATTATGCCATTCTGTTTTTTCACCCCTTGGATAACTAAACCACTTACCTTCTTTATTTTTAAACTCTAAAACACCGGCGGTTTGTAAATTTGTTTCCATAAACTCTACGTACCAACCATCCTTTGGAACATCATCAAAATGTGGGATATCATTATATAAACCACCAGTAGCAATAGCAGTTATGTCTTGAGTTATTCTCGATTGACTACCTTCATAATTTACATTAACAAAACTCTTAACAGTTTCAGGGGCTTCATTAAACAATATATTAATAGAAGAATCAAATTGCTTACCATAATAATTATTTCTAATAGGATTAGCATGATGTTCCCACAACTGTCCTTCGGACCACGTAAAATATGTGTTATTCAAACTTAATCCATCTTCTTGCATGAAGGATTTAAAACTTACCCATCCTTTAGAGTTTTCAGAAAAACTTAATGTTTTAAAATATTCATAAAAAGAATTATTAGGAAAACCAGGACAGCAAAGAATATCTATCGTTCCATCAGGACATAAACATCCTTGTATCGGAACACAACTCTCATCATCTATTGTAGCATTAGGATTATAGTTAGAGGCTGTGGGATCAGTACATCCGCATATAACTGCGGGTGGATTTACACATTTTAATTTTACACTAGTTATCATAAATGGTTGCATGGGTGGATTAAAACCATTCAAAGTGCCAGTACAACCTATTAATGGATATACTGCCTGTGAAGGACAAGGAAAGAGATGAGAATGGGTATAATCCCCAGTTCCATGCCAATCTATTGCCAATATATTATCATCTGCTTGTGTAGCTGTAAATGGCATACTATTAATTACACCAGCTGACCCGAAATTAGGCCCAAAACTCTGGAAGCTATAATGGAAACCATACAATACGTTATAATTTACCCCATCATTACCCGTAATAATACCTTCAGGATTTCCAGCGGCATCTTCTAAACCTATAACTAAATTACCAGTTCCCCACCCCTCCGCATATTCAACTTCTATTGTATATTCTTCACCAACACATAAACCATCTACTTTGCACATAATTCCAGAAGAATTGTGATCGTGCACAGAATCGTGGGGAGGTTGTGCGGGATGGTTTATATTAGAACGTAGCATAATACCAGACGAATTAGCTGCCGGAGGAGCTGAATTCCAAACGTCCCATGGAGGAAAGAGATTCGTAGGACATTCAGAGAAAAAAGTATTCCATTTATTAGTTAGTAAAAAATTAGGCCAAGTTGCTAAACTTGTAATAATTCGACTCCCCCATTTTCCATCTGTAGGACCACCTATAGTGGTATCTATACCTCCCCATCCAGGTGCGGCGTACTCATCACCAGGATAATATGTAGTACCGTTTTGATGTGTCCATGACGGTCCCCATGAAGTTGGTAATGATGGTAATTCTGGAGGAACACAATTTTGATTACAAGGTAAGTTATCACATGGGTTTGGTCCTAATCCTAAGCCAATTCTAAGTGGAAGGCGAGTTTGGAGATCAAGCTGTGGTCCGGTGGTTCTTTCACCTTCACTGCCTAAAGTTATATTATAAAGTTGTTTTTTACTATCATAACTACCTATTATTCTATTTGCTAATAATAAATGATCAGCAAACCAATCTTTCATACCGAATTCTGAAATTGGAGTTACACCATCTTGTGATAATCTTAAAACAACACCTCTTTGTTTATCTGAAAAATATGCCCTATAAGATTCTGAAGCAAATGATTCAGGATTTTTGGATATCCCATATTCACCTACGAAAGGAACAGATTGACCTAAGACATTTAAATTAGAAGTAACATTAATATTTCCATCCGCGTTGTACATAGCATCTTTATTAGCTAATACTTTTAGAATTTTATCTTCACATAATGTTACTAAATTCGTATTTCTAGAAAATAATTTTTGTATAGTGCCATACGTTGGGTTTAAATCTTTAGTTATTTTTTCAGCCGCTATAAATTGGTTTAAATTATTTACCCCGCTTATAGAATTATATATGCCAGAATATATCAATCCACTACCTCTTCTTTCTTCTTGATAAGGATCATCTAAAGTTGTAGATGCCTTAGGCCCATTGTCAATTGTTACTTGATTATAGTCATCTCTAACTCTATCAGATTCTACGCCGTTTCCAAAAGAGTAACAATTAAACCAAGGTAACACCACTTTATATGGCCACGCCCACACGTCTAATGTGTATGTAGATAATCCATTTGGATCTGTTCTAACTTGACTTTCCGTAGTGCTACCATCAGGTCTAGTAAAAACTAAAATATCCCATTGTGCAATGTGTTCGTTTGGCCAAGCAGTATCACTTACGAATAAGTTTCCTGCAGCATCCACTAAGTCAACGGTATTATCATTACATGCCTTAACTTTAATAGGTGGAATCCAAGGATCTCCTGAGCCAGGTACGTTTGTCCCAGATCCACCTAAATTAACAAAGCCCGTGCCAGATCTCCAGCATGTTACTAAAGAACCTACAGGTGTAAATAATTCATTTGTCTCAGAACCATACGCCACTGGATACACTTGACCAATCTCGTGATATATATTAAGTCCTACATCTTCTTTTGGTTCTGTTTCAAATATAGCGGGACTAGTACTAGGGAATTTTATCCCACCTTCCCTTTCGCCTCCTTGGACTGGACTAACTATTTCCCACACTTCAGTGCCTTTCCATCGACCAGTCGCACCAACTGTTTGCCAACCGTTTTGCATAGGGCTCCAGGAACTTTCTCCATCTCTCATACCGTCGCTTCGTAAACCAGGTGCATATCCATTTGGATTAAAACCAGGAGAAAGAATTGTATGAGCGGTTACAATAGTACCAGGAAAAGTACCAGTAGTAGGAGCACCAGTACCTTTCCACATGTAATTTGGGTGTCCCTGGATAAAGCGCGGATCATTTGTTGGTAAATATCCAGCTGGTCCAGCGTTTCCTGGCGGTTGACCGGCTGAAGGTCCAAAAGCAACTTCTGCTTGAAATTTAAATATATGTCTTCTACCTCGTGGGGATAATTGTTCGGCTATTAGATCTCTAGGAGAAGTAGCGCCAGTGTTACCACAATTACAAAAAACAAAATGACCACAACTACCGGCTCTTTTGTCATGATAAAATTGCATATTGAATACAATGTCATCACTTTTACCAGTTGGTAAAGTCCTATACACAACTTGATCTGGATCATTTTGCCATCTCCACAATGTACCAGGGATTCTAATAGCAGTTAAAAAGGCTTGATGTGGGACAAAAAGACCTGGATTACCACCTATTCCAGCTGAACTTGATAATAAATTAGGTGGAGAAATACTAGAATTACCCTTATCGGTACCACTCATCCCAGAATGCGATATACCAGAAGCGTGATATCCGGAACAACGATAACTTAAAGAGTCTTTCCCTGTTCCAGATAGGCTTAGTGAAATATTTTTACTATTTCGTGATATTCCCCATGTTCCTCCTGTTGTTCTTCGATAACGCATTGCATCTCCAGAAATCCCTCCATTCGCACTTGTGAATTGGCCGCCAGTGCGAAGCCAATAATGCATATGGCAATATGGTGTAGTATCACCACTCCAATCGCAGACCCCACAACAGCAAGTGTTAGAATAATGCTTACACATGAAGCCATGCCTATCATAAGATGGGACTGAATATTCAGTATTGTCTATAAACATTGTAGCCGGATAAGCTGAATTTGCATAGTTCCATGAAAATCCACCTCCACCACCTAATCTATCCCAATATTCTTCAGCATTATTACCCCCCATTTGGCCGTAAGCGTAATCAGGATTGTTACCCCATCCGTGCCATTCATTATTTGCCCAATCATGAAGATTCGTATAATTGTCCCTAAGAATATTGTTGTAAGCCCAATTCGGCGAATCAATATTCCCTGTTCCTGCATTAGGAGAGTTGTTTTGATATCCATTTGTCCACCTTGGCCCGATATAAGTAGTGTTAAATCTTTGTAAAACCGACCAATTCGTACCCGCTTGACCAAATTTAATTATGGAATCTTCTAAGGTAAGATCTCTATGTATTTTAGCGAAAAATCTACCGTCAAATTCAGGCCTATCTTCAGTAACTATTTCTTTTATTTCCACTGCTAAGCCGGAGATCCTCGTAGCGTAAGAATTACCTGTAGATGTAAAATTCATGTCAGTATCAAACATACCTTCAACCTTGAATTGCCAAAATGGTAATGCGCTAGGAGCGTTACCAGCCCATGTTTGTGCCGTTATAGATTGTATATAATACCATTCTGAATATATGTTAGTCCCTGTAACTCTGAGAAATAAATTTTTAGACGTATCTAAAGTTAACTCACCGGAAACAGAGTCAACAAGACCTTGATTTCGTAACTCATATTCATCTATCCAAATAAAATTACCAGTGGCTAATGGAAATCCTAAACCACCAGCTTGACCAATAATCCCATTTGCCGGGATTGCAGGGTTTGATATTGCAGAAGGATTATCAAAAAGTATCGCTAAAATTAAATGTCTTTCTTTTATGTAGTCAGGGGCTTCATTTTCAATAGCTAAAATTTTATATCTACCATCATCATGAACAAAAGTATTTGAATCTTCTTCCTTTTTTAATATCAAAAAAGTTTCTATATCTACTTTGTTCCTTTCTGAAGATGGGAAAGATAACCAAACGTTCCAATCTTGTGCGTCATACCATCTATCTAAAGCTAAGTTATAATATTCACTAGAAGTTTCTTTTATAAACCACTTATATGTAGTGGCCCATGATGGTGGTTGCGTGTGTAATTTTGCTGTTAAGCTATTTCCCCAATCCGACCATTCTTTCTCTACATATATAGAGGCTTTACCTGATAAACTAATTCTAGCGTCATCAGTAATTACAGGTGTTTCTCTACCATATTTATCTCTAAATACAACACCTAATTGATACGTTCTTAATGTTTTTATAGATTTTGCAGGAAGATAAGTATGTGCATTTTCAGGATATATCTCTTCTGGAATACCAAGCTCTAAGCCATTTCCACAATCAGGATTTATACATGTAGAATGTAACCCAATTTCAAGTTCTATAGATGGAACTGTATAGTTCTGTAAATAATTACCATATATTATTCTATTACCTGAAACTTCTTGAGCTAAAGCTTTTCTAGGTACATTGTCCCAGGGGCGCAATAATTGATTCTCTGGTAATACAGCGTGAATCATTTCGGAGTCTATTCTTGTATATCCCTTTGTTCCACTAAGGGTACTACCACCATCTATTTGCGTGTTCCATTCTACATCGCCAGGAGTTATAGTTTTTACTATGTATACATTTGGGGAGTCAGATTCTTTATATAAAATATCGATAGCAATTACTCCATCTGGTAAAACATCTTTTTCAGGAACAAAGTTTTTTATCGCTAAATACCTAACGTTATTAGTCATACCCAAATTAAAACCCTGTTTAGGTTCGTATTTGAAATCTTCATCCATTGGTCTACCAGGTAAAAATGCTATTTCAGTAAAAGGAGAGAAGGCAGAGTATTCTCCATCTTGATATTTATATCTAGTGGCAAACCTCGGAAACTTAAATTCAAAAAGAGAGGTTGTAACAGGCTCTAGTGTTGCTGTCCATGATAAATCTGCTGCATCAACACCGTCTTCTATAGATAGAATTTTAAGTCGATAAGTGCTGTGGTTAGGAAAGCCAGGTAATCCACCTCCAAGTGCTACCACTTCAACTTTAACTTGCTTTTCTCGAGAAGGATCAGAACTACTAGTTAATATTAAAATATCTCCTACTTTCCAACTCGGGTTACCTATAAAAACAAACCACTGCAGGTGCCCCGGAGGATACGCGGAAGTTGCATAACTTCCAGTTCCATGCCACCCCATTATACCGTTGTTATCAGCCCACCAAGCCGCATTAGTTGAAGTCCAAGTAGCACCTATGGTTTGTCCCCAAACTACAGCTACAGCTGCATCTATAGGTCCTATTAAGCCGCTAATATCTTCGGAAGATCTACTAGGGGTTTGGCTCATCTCCAGAACTGGTCTGAATATTGGATTTTCTTTTATAACTGTGATGTGTTTTTCTTCGATACAAGGAGAATCTTGTAAGGTGGTAAGTATAGGTTCTCCAGTGACTGAATTTACTGGATCGGATTGAGGATCAACCTCAACCAAAGATATTTGATCTATTACACCGGTCCAATCCATGTGAAGACTAAGTCCAAGTTGTGAGTAGCTCCAATGGCTTTGATTAGGATTGCTTTGCTGAAAAATTACGTAGTGAGTACCTACCGTGCCTGGTATTTCTATATTAGGACTTCCTCCTGGCCAAGCCGCAGTGTCATGCCAGTATAAACTGATAATTCCTGAAGTAGAGCTTTCGGTAAGAATCGTGTACGTTAACTTGTAATAACTACCGTTAGTAAGTGGAGTAGTAAAAGTATTACGTGCATAAGATGCACAACCCTGTAACCCCTGTAATACACCGTTATTAATTACCCAATCATCTACGCCTAGATTACAAGTTGACCAACCCGGTACACTCCAACCAGTATTACCGGCGGAAAAATTTCCATTATCGATCAACTCACCGCCAAGTGGTCGATGATAATCTTTTGTTAGAAACTTAGTACAAGTACAAAAATCAGTTGATCCCTGTATAGATCTAGGAATGTTTATTTTTTTTGGTTCAGAATAGTTATCTGTCCAAAAAAGCATATCATCAATTATATTAATACCTGTTATATAATTACTATTACTAAAATTAAGAGCTCTTCGACCACCAGTGTTATAATACGTATCAACTATTACGGGTCGTATAGTACCTAAATTTATATCGTACTCTGCTATTGAATCAATTCCAGCCCCTTCATCAGCAATAAACCAGTACAATTTATCATTTTTCTCATCAGTAATACTACCTATACATCTAGCTTGGAGTGTGAAAGATTGGATTGCTGGCTGACCGTATGGTGTACACTTAACTCTATGTAGTATGTTACCTAATGTCGTTTGTACAGTACCAACATTAGAACCCTCTGACACATTAACATTAACATTTAGCGCATCTCTATATTCTCCATTTGGAACTAATCTTTCATCTAGGTCTTTGTTCATTCGACCCCCAGTAAATTGATGCTTTAACTCGGCCATGTACTAGTGTTTTATTTGTTTAGATTTACCTCGTAGTACCTGAGTAATCTCTTCTAATTTAATATTTGATAATCTTAATTTTGCTTTTCTAGTCTCAGCAAATTTTTCTTTTTTATATCTACGCATTACATACTCTGGAATATTCAATCTAGCAGACAAACAACCGTATACAATCCATTTATAAATTGCCTCCTCAGCTAGTTTATGTACTTGCATTTCATCATGCGTACCTAAACTATCGCTTATATATTTTAGAATAACAGTTTTACCAGATAAATTTGAACTGAAATATATCATACCCTTACAGTCATCTATAAAGAAAGATCCATTTGTTTGAGCATGTTGCGGATCTAGTCCGTACCTTTCCCCACCAGCCGACCAATAAATGTCATCTTGATAATCACCCTGGTTACTTGATGGGGTAGCGCTATTATATTTAGACCAAGTATCGGAAATAAGATCAAAAGAGGTAAAAGTTACATCTTCACCTACACCACTTACTACCGCTGCTACCGCAGACACTGTTATAACTAATCCATTTATACTAGTTACAATGGTTCCTATACCAAAAGCTCTATTACCGACTTCCATTCCAACTCGTATATTAGCTATACTAGCAGCTGTTGTTGCTGTCATTATAGGAACCGTTGTGTTCCAACTAAGCCCTTCCACTATATGAGAAGATTCCTTTTGTAACACTAAAGAACCATCTGTATTCGTAAACGTAAGAGTAGTTGAGAAAACTAGACCAGGTACCCAAATTGCACCAGCAGTTGTATCATAGATTGTAATTAATGTTACTCCGCCTTGATTATAAACTCTCCATACTATAAGTGAACCAGAAGGAAATTGAGTTCCTGTTCCGTTATATGGAACATCAACAATCATTCCTGGTAAAACATCTGGATATTCATCGTCTAATGCTAAAAGATTTGTAACACCTGCTGTTGCTTCAGCTGTCAAAGCATAATCACCGTCACTATTTTGTAATATTGGAGTTGGGTTTGAGGTTTTTCTCGCAGGATATATAACATGTTCTACACCAGAGCTATCACTCCATGTTAGCTTAATATAATTAACATAGTCTTGTGGCAATACCATCGCTAAAGATGCAGGAATTTCTATTTCTTGAGCTTTACAAGATTTAAAAACATCAAAACTTAATTCTGCTAAAGCCCTATGAGCGTGAAAACTAACATCAGATCTATTTGTTTTTTCTAAAATTTTATCTTCTCCTGTGTAGGTAGCCATAAAATTATTAATAACATCTGTTAAACTTATAAATTGATAACCACCATAATTATTACTATTATAATATTGTTGTTGTTGTTGTCCTTGAAGTAGTCCGTGTGCCATTTATTTATATTTTTTCTTGTTGTATTTTACCACTTTCTTTTGCCATTGCTATTGAAGTTAATCCAGGTTTATTCATTACTACACCAGCTAATCCTAACACTTTAAATACTAATTCAGTTTCCTCTGAGTCGTGTAAAGTGAAGTTTATGGATGTTGAGGCGTTGTATAATGCTTTTTCCCCAATAATATCATATCCCCATCGTACTGCAGTGGGTTCTGTAATTACTTCACAAGTAACACCTGTTGTCATTCTTCCAGCAAGAGTTTGGACACCGTCCCAAACACGTATATCTTCACCAGCTACATTACTCTCTATATAAACTGGACTTCTTACCAGTGCGTCTCTATGAAAATTGGAATTTAATAAATTATCTAGTTCGTTAAGCGTTACTTTTTTACATACAACTCCATGTGCAAAAATTTTGCCTGTACTATAAACAGGTATAGGTCCTGGGAGAATAGTTGGGTACGTTGTCGAACCTCCTAGAAGAGCTATAACATTAGTAAATACACTTAATTTTTTACTTATTAATTCAATTGAATCGGAAAAAGAAGTTAAATCGGTTTCTTGTCCAGGTATATCTTGCTTTCTCTTGAATTGATCTAAGTCGTAAAAGTATTGTTCAAAGATTTCTAATTGAGCTTGATTAGCTAATAAATTAAACTCTATAGGAGTTATATAACCTCTTTGCTCTTTATTAGATATTGCTAAAACTCTTTGATATACTGTGTCTATACTTACTGGCATATTTATTTATTATTATAAGGGAATAATCTATTCAAAGTTTCTTTTCTTTTATTACAACCACAACCCTTTTTAGTCGTTTTGTTAATAGTTTCAACTACTTTTTTTATTCCAGTTGCTTTTGTTATTTTTTCAATTGTATCGCCTAATCCTTTAGATTTCATATAATTTATTTTATGTAGTTGTGCAATCGCCCCGTAGGGCGATCGCTCACTACGGTTAGATTAATTATTTAATCTTTTCTCTATATTAGAATATATTTCCATACCTTCATCAGTTTTAAACCAATGCGCTAAAGCTGAGTACGGATGTTCATCATAAGGAACTACCATAAGTTTCCTATCATTAGATCCCCACATGAAGTGTCTTTGATCAGTGGATAATTTTAATATCCCCATTTCAGTTGCTTTGATACCAAAATTTCTAAGTACAACGTTCTCGTCATTTGCTAAATCTAAGAACAATTTAGGGTTCTTCTTAGCAAATATAAGTAAATCACGCTTAAGCTCTTTAGAACTCATCTCTGTCACGCTAGAACCAAACTCTGCTCTTAATATAGCTTCTGCCAAATCAACATCCATATTTCTAGCAGCTAATAAAGCGTCTGTTTCTAACTCCAACACATCGATCTGTTGTTCGGCTACCACTTCTGGTTTCCACTCATAATATATTTTATCTCTATGTGGGTGATATAGAGATAGTAGTTTTTGTAAAACTTGTTTCTCTCTAGGCACGTGTAATGCCCCTGATCTAAATATAATATGAGCTAATCTTTGTTCACCTTGCATTTCATCAACAAATGGTGTTCTTTGATTTTCAGTATGTTTTAGCTCTCTTTCATACCCTTTTTCTTCATCGAAATAATGAATATGAGAAGATCTAATAGTTTTAGATAAAGGTTTTTTACCACTTTTTAAATAATAAACCCTATCTTTTATTTCCCAAGTATCTTTTTTTAGTTTTGGTTGTTCTACAACCGGAGCAGTTTTAACCGCTACTTTTTCTTGAACTTGAGGTTCTTCCACCTCAACTTTTTTTGTTTTCTTTTCCATAATATAATATATAATAAAATTAATAAAAATAAAAGGGAGTGGAGACTAAGCTCCACCCTCTTTTAAATATAAATGCTTAGTTTAATAACATAAAGTTATTTGCACCTTGAGTAATTAAACATCTTTCAGATAGATAATGTACTTGCATCGCATCTAATGCTGATGTAGCTGCTCCAACAGCACCAGTAACCCATGTTTTGAATTTCCTGTCGTCTGTTTGTGAAGCTCTATAACGAACATGTAAGAAAGGACGTTTAAGATTCTTTCCTAGTGATTGATCATAAACTGAACTAACTCCAGCCGGAACAAACACTCCTCTTACTGCATTAACAGTATCTATAGCGTTAATAGCACCTCTTGTAGCTCCATCATTTAGATATTTCCAATCAGATTTGTAGAAATCATAAGAACCTCTACGGAATCCTGAGAAACCTAAATTAAGTGCCATGTTTTCTGAGTTGTCGAATACTCCGTAAGAAGTACCACCACCACCATAAGAATTCATTGAAGCTAACATATCATCAACTGCTAAAGCAGTGCTTCTGTTTAAGAACATCATGTTTTCTTCAATAGCTCCTTGATTATCAAATTCAGCTAGAATTAAATCAAATTCTGCTAAATCCAAAGGTGGAATTCCAATAATACCAGATGATGCATTACCTCTAGTTTCAACTGCTTCAAATAATCCCATTGTACCGAAAGTATTTGTAGCTCCATTAAGGAATGAATCAACTCTAGATTGTGCTGGATCACCTTCAACAGATTCAATCATTGCCATTTCTAAGTAATCAGTGAATCGCATTCTAGTTTCACCTTCAGCTTTTAAATACCAAAGATAACCATTTTGACCATCTTCTCCGGTAGTTTCAATCCAACCAATTTGAGCAGTATCAGATCCAGAGATATGATAATAGTCTTTTATGATAATTGGTTTGTTACTAAAAGATGTAAAGATTGGTTCGTTAGCACCATCTGCATGTGCGTTTCCAGCCCCATTATAATCATCACCTTTTTTGTATTCAGAGCCATAAACTAATACTCTACAAACCCCAGCTGCGAAACCAGCAGCGGCTAAAGTTGTAGTTGCACTTGTTGCGTCGTAAGGTGTAACGTCTAAAATACCTGAAGCTGCAACATCTGTAACAAGACATCTAATAGTCGTGTTTGCATCAGCTAACAAAATCATATCATTAGTTCTAATACCATGATCCTGTGTAGTGTATTGATTGGTTGATGTGTTACCATCAATATCAGATGTAATAGTTATTGTACCACCATTAGTACTACCACCAACGGCTGTTGCCATTGTTGTAGCGCTAGTGACAGCTGCTATATAAGATAGATGTAATCTACCCTGTTCTGACCAAACAACCTGATCAGAGGTCATTGGTTCTTCTGCACCGACTTGAGATAAAAATCCACTGATAGTTCTGTTTCCAAAAACTTCAGCTTCTTTTTCCATCAATTCAGGCAGGTATTGTTGTCCCCAGTTTGCGCTTGCAGCGGCTGTGGACGTAAAATCGATGTAATTTGAGGCTAGTGTCGACTGATAAGGAGCCGGCACGCTGTTCAAATTAGCACCTGCGGTAATTGCCATTTTGTTTTAATTTTAAATTATTATTTACTTTTGTTTTTAATTTTAAACTTAAAATCAGAAGAATCATCACCTAACACCCTAAACTTCATACCACCAGCTTCTATCTCACCATGTGATTGTCTAGGGTTCATATCTACATTCTTGGATTTAGCAACACTATCTTTCATAGCATCTGCTTTACCTTGTTCGTAAAAATGATTAGCTACAGCATCTGCATTCATAGCCGTATAAAGAGATTTATGATAACCTTTAGCGTCTTCCATCACATTATTTTTATTCAAAAACTTTTTGACAAAATTATTGATGTCACTTTGGGTTTCTTTGACTCCATTCGTATCTTTGACATTAAACCTAAATTTCTTATCTCCGACGTTATATTCAAAACCTTTGAACTTGTCGTTAAAAACATTATCTGTTTTTTGTAAGAATGTAGATTTAGCGGCGTTTGCTGTTTTCTGATTTTCCTCTGTTTCCTTGTTGTACCTATTAAAGAAATCAACTGCTTTCTGTTGCTCACTCGTGAGCTTTGAACCAGCTTTGATATCTTCATAGTATTTGGATTTGTTCTCTTCCAATTGAGTTTTAGCGTCGGCAACTTGCTCTTTTAACGCTAATTTTTTTCTTCGTATATCTCTCTCGTCGTCTACATCTTCGTCGTAAGAGAATGTGTCTTCCATAAGGAAGTTAATTTCTTCGTTGTTTAAATGAGGTTTTGTATTCGTGTAATACTCTTTTAATAAAGCTTCATCATTTAGATTACTGTAATCTTTATTAAGTTTAACATAATCATTTATATCACCACCAGTTTCATCCATAAAGTCCATTAGTTTTTGGATATTTTCTGGGATAGGTTTTCCAGTTGCTTCTGCTTCTGCTACAACTTCATCAACTTGCTCCTGAACCTCATCAACTTCTTCGTTTGTAATTTCTTCTAAAACAGGTGTTTCAACAGTTTCTCCTGTATCTTGTTTAACAACCTCTTTTTTATCAGTTGTTTCTTCAACAACCTTTTCTTGAACCTCTTCGGTTTCTGTGTTATTAACTGGTTGTACATCTTCCTTTGTTTTTGGTGGTGGTTTACTTAAATCAACTTTGATAGGTTTATCATCTTGACTAAGTTTTTTCATTGATGGTTTTTTCTTAACCTTGATTTTTTCGACTGTATTATCTACTTTTGGTTCTTCAGTAGTCTGTTCTACTACCTGTTCTTCTTTTTTTTCTGCCATAATAAAATATTATAAAATTAATAAAATTATCTAGGTTCAAATGCTCCTAGGTCGAAATCACCACCAAGTATATCATTACCTGTTGACTCGAAGTTTTTAGGTGGTTTTTCGTTTTTTCTTTGGTCAATCATTTCTGACTGTTGTGTAGCTTGTATCTTTGTTCTTTGATCTTTACGGTCTTCTTTTTCTTGATCTCTAGTTTTAACAGTTTCCATTTCTGCTTGCCTTAATTGCATATTATACATAAACTCTTGTTCCATTAACTCTTTTTTGAGATTAGCTTCTAACATTAATTGATTAGCTTTTAACTCTGCTTTACTTTGTTCTAAGTTTATTTCAATTTGCGCACTTTGTTCTTGTTTTTGCATTTCAGCTTGCGCGGCTGTTATAGTAGCTTGTTGATTAGCTTCGGATTGCATTTGCATATTCTGCTGTTGAATTGCTTGATCTTTTAATTCTTTTCTGTTTCTTCTTATTTTTAAAAGTTGATTAGCTAATTTAATATTTTTAATTTCTCTAAGATCAATAGCATCTTCTAACTCTATACTTTGTTGTTGTAATGCCATTTGAATATTATTCTCTAACATTACCTTCTCCTCTTCATCTGGTTGTAATTCTATAAATATGCCAAAATCATAAAGATTTAAACTACTTATCTCTTCTAACGTAGCTACATTATGAACTCCAACAGCTTGAATAAACGCGTCTCTTGTAGGTGAATATTCTATAATATCAGATATTCTAAGCGACAAGCATTCTGCAATTTCAGTTGTTAAAAATAATCCAGATTGTAATATATGTCTTGTGGCAGTATTTGAATTAGCCGCAGCTAATTTTTGAACACCCACTAAAGCGCTTTTATCTGGCATACTACCATCTCTAGCTTCATTTAACCCAGTGACATCACGTATCATTTGAAGGTAGTAATTGTAATTTGTAATTAAAGCTTGTATTTTATTACCACCACTCCCACTTGTAATTTCTTGAATTGGAACTTTACCTGGGTTCATGTCACCATCTTGAGTAAACGATCTACCAATAACGCTACCAGTTTGGAAGAACATATTTAAAGCTTCTTGTGGGTTGTAGTTTGTTCCATTACCTAAATCAATTTCAGCTAATCCATCTGCGTCAAGATAAACTCCATCTGGAACCATTCTAGCCATCACCTGTTGTAGCTTTAAATGCGTTAATTGAATCATATCAGCAAACCCTGTAATTCTTCCTACTAATGATTCTATTTTTCCATTATACATTCTAGGAGCCACGATAGCGTAATTCATTTTAACTTTAGTAAAATCACTTTTAGGGCGTAACATATTTCTAGCCATCTCCCATTTAAGTAATTTATTTGTACCAAGAATTAAAGCGCCATCATAAAGACATTCTATGCTCCTCAATAATTTACTGTAACCACCTTCCATATCTTCTGGTGGATTAAACGTATCGTCTTTAGGTATTATTTTATCTGCACCGGTTCCAACTTCTTTTATTTTATAAACCTCATTCATATAAGTTTTATAATTAAAATATAAAACTTGAATCTTATTATTGTCATCATCTCTATAAGAAGTATTATAACTAGATTGATTAGACGTTGACATTATCTCTTCTATATCCCCATGTTCTAAGTGAGGAAATTGTTTTACTAATTCGTTTACAGGAATATTTTTAACCTCACCAACGTAGTATATATCATCGAAATATGGTGAATCTGTATGGGAATAAACTAAGTTTGCTGGATCTACATAATCTACAGTAACCCCTTCAGATGTGTTAAACGAAGTTTTAACTGCTCCAATACCTATTGTAGTTAAATCATAGTAAAATCTCTTTTTTGTAAGCTCATAATTATTACCTTCTAACAAAACGTTGATAGCCTGCTCTTCAGCTAACTCAATAGATTGCTTGTAACTAATTTGCATGTGGATTTGTAATTCTTCTTCTGAATTTGGAAGAGTCTCTTGATCACTTTGTTTGAGATCCATTTGAAGATTATCTTTTATATAAGCATCAAAATCTTTGAGTCTCATGTCTGACAATATATCTTCCATATACTTGGTCCTTTGACTTACGCCATACGGATCTTGAGAATACGCTTTTATATCATAAGTTCTTTCAGCTATACCATTTACTACTATATCTACAAATTTTGGAATAATTGGAACTGGTTTCCAATCTAAATTTAAATAGGACAAATCACCGTTTATCGATAACTCATCCTTATACTTTTGTATTGACTGTTCACCTCTAGCGTACAATCTTAAACTATGAAAATTATTTTTACTTGTTTTATGTCTATTACCTTGCCTATTATTATGGAACCATTCAGTCTCTATTGCTTTAGCAACTTTTAAACCATAGTCGTAACTTAATTTTTCAGCGTCACTTACCACTTGACTAGGAAAATAACTTTTTATAACTGACTTAGCCATATTTAATTTTTAATTATTTTTGACATATTACCAGTGTTTTTATATTTAGAAATATGTACATTTAGTTTTGGTTTCTCTATTTTTGCGTTTGGAGTATATAAATGTCTATTGTTTGCCATAATTGCTAAACCTGAACTTATTGTCGCGTCAAACTTTGTACGTTTATTTATATCAAACCTAGTCCAGTCATTCAATAGTTCATTAAAATATAAATCTCCAAATGTTCCATCTTGTTTCATACCAACATGATCTTGGATGTACATCTCAACCGCTGCGGCATGTGCTTGTTTTATGTCTTCACTAGAGTTAGGAATTCCTCCGACTTCTTTCTCTGCTACAGATAATTTATTCCATATCTTATCTGGTCTGTTCATACTAAATCCTCTATATCCTCTTCTTCTAAGATAATAAAGTAATCTAGGTTTATTGTTCTCTGCTAGTATTGGCATGCCATAAAATACTAATGCCATTAAAACGTCTTCAAAGAATATTTCTGCCGTAGGTGGTCTTGATAGATATTCCAAAAAGAAACTATTCGCAGGAGCGTCCTCCATACTAAATCTAGTAAGACCGTGTAACGCTCCTTTTGATCCTTGACCATCTACTGTTCCTGATATATCATAACTATCACACCCAAACGCTCCCATGTGTTCATTACCAGGGTATTTTATACCGTTCTTAAGTATTACTCTATTTTGCAATTCTGTTTTTGGCGTCCAACTTACCTTAAATCTACCTTGAGGATCTGGATAAAATATAACTTGTGTATCCTTTATCCCGTTCACCCATTGAAAATTACCTTTAGTAACCCCAAGAGTTCTAGACATTTCTTCGTTATAATCTATTTGTTCGTATATCTTAACTAGATTAAATATACTTCCTTTTGCTTCATCTCTAAATGCGTGTTCCGTTGTTTTTGGAAATTGGCGATAAAATTCATTTAATGCGTCGTGATCACCTTTTAAACCATCGGCTTCATTTTGCCAATGCTCTATAATTCCTACATCTATTAGTTCGCCATCTGGACCGAACACATCGTGGTTTGGTGTATCAAAAACTGGAAGTCCATACTCATCAATAAATCCTTCGTAGTTCCATTCCATTGGGACAAACAAAGAATATAAACCAGACTTCGTTTGGCCATTTCTATTTCTTTTTGTGACGTCTGATGCGCTATATAGTTTTTTAAAATTTTCTCCACCCTTATCTAATGCGTTTGAAGTAGAGCCCATCATACATTTACCAATAATCCTACTACCCAATCGTAAACATGTTTTTGTAACTCTCCAGTTGTTTAATATGTTATCTGGCCTCTCCCACTTACCACTTTCATCGTGCACTAATAGATTTAATTTTTCACCGTCATAACTGTTATCTCCAGTATTTTTCCAATCAATAGTTGTATCTAATCCTTGTATATTCTCTAGCTTTTCGTTAGTTGTTATCTTTTTTCTTGTAAATTTACTAGCTGGTACTCTATAAGCGAGTTCTGTTTTAGGTCGATCCATACCATCTTGGATAGGTTTAAAAAAGAATGGATAGTTTACGCTAATCGGTACAACTTTATCAGTAAACATTTTTTTAGAATCCGCACCTGTTTTAGACAAAATACCATATCTACTATCAGTTGCAAGAGTGGCTAAGTTAACTGTTTCTGCAGATGACATAAAAGAAAATCCTGAACGTCTATTCTTTAGATAGCATATACCATAACATCTTTTATCTGCTTTACACGCTTCCCAAAATATATAAAACAATCTATTTGCTTCTCTAAAATCTGGAGCACCAACATCAATTTTGCTCCACTGTAAATACATATAATGAGTTCCTACTATATACGTTGGTTTACCTTTGTTTACAAACCAAAACCCTTCATCTCTTCTTTTAAACTCTTCATCTATATAATCAAACCACTGATCTTTGTTCTCATCCGGATAATTTCTCCAATCAAAGATACTTTTAATATTCTTTAATCCTTTAGGATACTCTGCTTTAACCCATTTATCTTTCTTGTGTTTAAATACTTTTTTAGGTATTTTGGGTAATGCTATCCTAAGATTTTGGATTTCATAGATTTCACCAATTTGTCCGGTCTTAGATATGATAATAACATCATGCTCTTTGTTGTATCCATATTTCCATTTTTTACCTTTATTAAGTCTACTAATAGTAGTCTTTTTTATAGGTTCGATTATATTAACTAAACTTTGCTCGTACATTATTTAGATCTACCTTCTGCGAATCCTTTAAAGACTTTTTCCTTGCTCTCTTCAGGTGCTTTTCCCTCAAGTAAGTTCTCTTCCTCTTGAATTCTGTTAAGTATTTCAAATGCGTCAAATATAGCTAGTTTTTTAGTAGCTGCAGCATTCTTTAATCTATCTGCTGATATATCATCGTCTGAATCTACAATTGGTTCTTTAGCGACTTTAATCAGTTCTTCAACTGCTTTTTGCCCAGCTTGGATTATATTCTTCTTCGTCTCCTTGATATTCATATTTGATAGTAATTAAATTTGATAAAACTCTATACAACCGTTCTCCATCTATTATAAACTCACATTCTGTTTTTGGTTTGTAACCTATAAGATCACCTTCTTCAATAGTACCATCTGAATATTTAACAACACCCATTAGGGGCCTTTCCGCATCAACATTAAATTGATCTTTAGCTCTTAAAGGTTTTATAAAACAAAATCCTTTTGGAGCTTTCCACTCGTTATTTCTCTTATATAGAAATATTTGGTCTTGGGTTATAAAATAAGTGTTATCATCAAAATAACTTCTACTATTCTTTTCTATACCTTTTACATTGTGCCATCTACGAAATACATTAAAGTGTATAATAACTTCATCTCCGGGCTCTATATCTGTATCACCAATTATAGGTGTAGATATAACTTTTGCAACTCTATTTACATATTGATGATTGTAAATCTCAGTATTTAATATAAGATCTCCACCTTCAACTTTTTTAGTATTGTTATATCTTTCCCCTATTGGCGTTACAACAAAGTTGTAAACACTTTTCATTATTCTAAATCTTTTAATTTATGCTCTATTAAAGTGTTAACTCCAGAGCGCAAAACTTTTCCTTTAATACCTTCAAACACATCTGGTACACTGTCTTTGTTTTTATCTGGCATATTGTTTATTTGAGCAGTAATTATATTTTTTATGTCACTCTTATCTATATCTGCTTTTTCTAAATATGGTTTAAAACCTGACAAATCTATTTTTCTAATTTCATTTAGTGTACTCACGGAATCTTCTCCAAGTTTTTTCCCAATTAAAGGTTTTGCGACTCTAATTACTTCATTTTGAAAACCCACTAAATCTTTATTAGGTAATGATGTTAGTTTGTCAAAAGTATCTCCACCAGCTTTTCTAGCGGTTTCAATAAACCGTACATCTTGTGCATATTTTTCTTCATCAGACACTTCTCTTTTCTTAGTTCCAATTCGACCCCATTCGCCGCTTTCAGTTGGCCCAAAAACAGGAGTACGTCTTACGTCTCCTTTACCTGAAGGATCTATATTATATAATTCTCTTCTTTCTTCTTCAGTCTGAGCTGTTTGTCCTATGTACTTACTACGATCATGTTCAGTTATCGGGTAGATATGTCCCATTTCAAACCTTAATTTATTTAGTCTTTTAGCTAAATCCATATCGCTTTTACTAACATCTGACGTGGTAACTGTTGATGTCTTTTGTTTAAAAGGATTATTTTTTTGTGTATATGCCATAATTAGTATTCTAGATTATACTCTACAGATACCGCCATATTTTTGTTAAAGTCTTTCCACGGTAATACGTCTTTATTTTTTTTGATATAAACAGAAAACTTATTTTCTTCTTCTATTATATCGCAAATTTTATGTCCACCATACACCTCCTGACCAACAGCATAATGCATGGCATCGTTTTTATAATCTTTACCCACACTAATCTTTCTTATCAACTTCCCCATTTTCTTTTATTGTTGATTCTTCTGGATAATTTATACTACCATCATGTATATTAATGTCAATAGTTCCATAATCTTTTTCGAATTCACCTTGCATCAATGTTAATTTATCTTGGACACCTGCGATTTGATGGAGTAAATTATGTTTTCTACTTTCTCCAACTCCAATTTCTAATTGAAAACGATTAATACTACTTACAGTTTCTTGCAATTTTTGCAATTGCTCATCAGTAATTTTTTCTGGTTTTAAATTTACTAATTTTTCTTTCTTTGGTGTTTTTGTTTTTGCCATTTTAATTTAATTTTAGTTAATTATTTATTTGTTTAAAGATCTGGTGCTATATACCATTCACCATTAATATCATTTACAACAGCTTGTAATTCGCTATTAGTATATTCTGTTTTTCCTAATAGTTCGTTAGGAGTTGTTCCTCTATAGAAAACAATTGCCTTCGATCCATCTACACTTTTTCTAACATATTCTTCACTAGTAATAGGTAGTTCGTTAAAATCTAAACTACTTAGTTCGCTTGTGTTTACTATTATATATTTTCTATCCATGTTATATTGTATCTGTTGACCATAAATCTGTCGCGTTTAAAGCGCCTGTTTCACCACCACCAGAGCTATCTACAACGGTATTTCCTGTATTTTCCTCCATTTTCCAATACCCGATTAAATCGCTAGCGTTAGTATAGTTACCCACATCCCTTGTTAAGTTAATACCTTTACCACTATTATAAATAGCGACTAGAGCAGTAGCACTTAATTCCGCATCCCACATACCAATCTCATTTAGATGTCCATCAAGATATAAATTTGATGCAGCTGAATTTCTACCAGCCGTACACGCACCAGGGTTAAAAGGTGTTGGTGTTGTTCCGCTTTGATCTAAAGTTTGTACACCACTTGCTTCTGTATCTAAATAAGCAATAAAATCAAGATCTGACCAACTCATAGCAATAAAATGCCAATTACCATCACCAGAGGTAATTGCAGTTGAGTTCCAAGTGACTGATACGCCATTATATTTTTGTTGAAATACTATTTTACCATTAGCCGAATTATAATATATCTGTATTTGATTTTGAGCAGCGCTTGAACCTTGATTAGTTTTCCATAGTTGACAAGTAGCATCAGTATCTATTTTAAACCATAAAGTTACAGCGCCAGCATCTGTATCTATATCCCCCACAACAGTATTTAAATCAATGTAATCAGCAGAACCATCAAGATCTATAGAGTGACTATTAAACATAGGAGCGATAGCAAGATTACTAGGAACCAACATATTACTTAGTAATGCGTCGTTAGTTCCATTTACTTTAGATAAAGTATCAGATACAACTCCATTTATTTTGTTTATACTCATATTATGTTATTTCTACAAATGTTTTATCTGGGTTAAAGTATAATAAAATATCAACACCACTGTCATCATTAGTGTCAATACAATAACCTACAATTCTTACAAAATCACCTGAGCCAGAAGGAGCGGTAAAATCAAATTTTCCTGCTGCTTCAGAAACATATACTGGAGCTCCAATTGCGGCTGTACCCTCTACATTACTTGAGGCTATTTTATAGTATCCTTTTAATAACATACCATGACTTCCTGGATCAGTACTTATAGGAATACCTAACAACTGAGATCCCCCGGTTACAACTGCATCAGCATCTGTTGCATCCCAAGAACCATCTGTATGTAAAAAATGTAATGTACCTATAGCACCTGCTTGCTCAGAACCATATTTTAATATCTCTCCACCACCTTGATTATCTATTAATTGATTTTCAAATACCGTAGTGTCATAGTCATATATTACATCAAAAGCAGTTAAAGCAGTAGGTCTACCAACACCTACTCTTGGGATAGTTCCACCATGTTCAGTAACTGTTAATCCTGCTTCACCGGAAGTACCTGCGCCAATATGTACTTTGTTATTATTATCATCAGCACGTACAACTATATCGCCAGCTGCCGTCCCTGTAAAAAAAGTATCAGTTCCTCCAGCTATACCTATAGTTGCCTTGCTAGCGTTAGTTCCCATTACTATTTTAGATAACGTTGATGCGCCTCCAGATAAAATTTGTACATTACCTGTAAAGTATGAATCTCCCCATCCTTTAGAAGCTGTTCCTAAACCGCCTTCACTATCAGCTCTAGGTACTATATTTGGTGTTGCCATATTTTTATATTTTTATATTTTATATTTTTTATTTATTAAACGTCTAACGGTTGCATGTCATCATTAGTATCTAATTCCCAATATCCTTCATCTGTACTTATCCATCCACTACCAACTGGTGTGTAATCAGTGCCATCTAAATCCCAAACCTCATTAAAATCAGTAACACCTGTTGCTAGTGGCTTTAAAACACCTGCACTATCTAATTCCCAAAAGTAATCCTCTACAACAACTGCTGCAGATGCTGATAATTTTGCTGTACCAAGTCCTAATCCTAACATTACGCGCCAAGATAAAGGATAACAGATCCACGGTCCAATTTAACCCTCACCCATCTACCAAATATTGTCATTCCCGCTGGGAACCCATTGCCAGTATCAACTAATTGCCCTCCAAATCCAGAACTGTGCATTTGTGACCCAACCAAACTTTGACTAGTTAATGTTGTACCAACTGCATTTTCTGAAACTCTAAATGTAGTTGAAGTAAGTATTTCTTTAATGATAACAGGTCTACCTAATAAGCCATCTCTAGGATATAGTGGAGTAGCATTTATACTAGAAACTTGCATACCAACTTTAATTGCTGATTTACCATGAAGACCCGCTGTATTCGCGGTGTGTGTTACTGTTGTCCCACCTGTTGAAGAAGCGCCAGCGATCACGCAATCGCCAGCATCATGCGCAGCATATTGAGTACCGAAGTATTCTTTTCCTCTATTAACATGCGTTGAACTCGTGCCACCACCAGCAGCGTCACCAATAAGTGGTGTTGATTTCGTTTCAGCTATTAAATCTGCGAATGCGGCTTCGGTTACTATTTGTATTCCTACAACAACCAACTCGTGTGGTGGTAGAAAAATGGTTTCGTGGTCATCGATAAATGCACTACCAAATTGTCCAAAGCCATAACTTGTTTGTGTTGAATTCATATTTTTATTTTTTTACTTTTTCTAGTGATCTACCACCAAAATAGGCACCGATCACGGTTATTAATACTAATTGTAATAAGTCTGTCCATTTTGCCTCAACGTTAAAAGATATAACTCCAGCGTCAATAAATATCATTAACACTGTAGACATAACTAAAAATCCTAAAGTTAGTGGTCTTATGTTTTTCGCTAACCAAGAGTCAGATTGCATATCTGCTTTCCAACGATCAGTTATTTGTTTCTCCATTTCTACTTCGTAGTTAGAAATTAATTCTTTTACTTTTAATTCAGCGGCTAACTTTTCTTCTTTCGATGTGTGTAAGTTATCTATTACTCCACCTACTCCTTTTATAAGTTCTGTTGCTCCACTTGAAAATATTTTACTTAATATACTCATTTAAATTAATTTCCATTATTTGCTTCATTTTCCCATGGAAAATCACCATCACCAGCTTCTTTCCATTCTCCATCTACTTTTATCATATCCATACCCATTATATTTCTTCTTTCAAACGTTTCTCCATTCCACTTAACATGGTAATCTCCATATTCTAACTTACCTATTTTTATATCAGTAGCGTGTCGCATTTCGTGATTAACCACTTTCCTTTCTTCAGAACTACCAGGTATTATCATATCGTTAACGTAGATACTTCCATCCATATTAGCCTCCCCTAAAACTCCTTCTTCTAAATTTGTTCTAATAACAGGTGTTCCAGGTACAGACGCGTCTCCACCAGCTTCTTGATGAAATCGCATTTTATTCCTGATTTCACCGCCAGTAGCTTCTAAACCTCTTTCTGTTCCTAGTTTAAACCCCATTACCTGTCTTTATCTTTAATCATATCATCTATAGCTTTATTATAAACTTTATCTGAATATGATTTATTCTTATAGAATACACTTCTTTCTGAAGTGGGTAAGTCTTCCTCACCTAATAGGATTCTATATATCCTACTTATCATTTGAGAGCATTTCCAAGATGTTTTAAATACAGAGTACATTATAGTAGTTCTATTGCGATGTCTCCAAGTATCTATCCAACCACCTTTTCTTAGTCTCTCCCATCTTGCTTTATCCCATGAATAAGTATAAACGCCATCCATGAAATCTTTTCGTGTAAATCTTCCTTTACAATCTAAATAAATTAAAAGTTCTAAGTCTGCATCTTTAATCCCGTAAGTCTTACAGACCCACTTTCTAGTGAGCCTGTAATACTTAAGGATATTTAATTCACGCAGATCCTGCGCGGTTAGTCTCAATTGTTATTAGCTATTAACAACAGTTGTAGTTAACGGTGAAGTCGTTGCTCCAGTATACGTTAAACCAGCGTCAGCAACTATAGATGCTAGGTTCATGATATAAATTCCTGTTACCATTGAACCATTTAACATACTTTTAGCCATCAAGTTACCAAACCAAGCTTGTAAACGGTTTACATTTAATTGTGTTTCTGCACCAGTTGCACCAGTGCAAGTAAACACTACTGTTTTTCCCGCAACAACATTACCTGAAGTATAAGTACAAGTAAGAGTGCTTGCAGCATTTAAAAGCGCATAAAAATTACGCATATCTAGCGTGGTTTCAATAGCTGTGTCAGCAGATGTTGTGATTGTTGTGATTTTAAAAATCATTTCTTTTTGTTTTTTAAATTAATAATTTGTTTGTTGTTTTGAGTTTAAGGGTTTTGGTTTGTGGTTTAGGTTTAATTTATTCTACTAAAACAACGTCTTGTGAACGGATTACATGGTATAATGTGTCTTTCCACGATATTGCGTGTCCCGCATGTTTATCGTAATATATTATATCTCCATCTTTTAATCCTTCTACGAGGTTTCCTGTAGAAATTATATTTGCTTTTAAGTACCTATTGTCAACATCGGTTTCGTCTGTCATAATTAAACCACCAACTTTTTTAGGTCCCTCTTTTATTTTTTCTATAATTATATAGTGATTAATTGCTTTCATTCGTCCTCATATTTGAAATTACACAATCAGCTGATATAATCGTTGATACTACACTTACAGCATTTTTTAAAGCAGACTTAGTAACGAGTAGTGGATCTATAATTCCACGCTCTATCATATCTACACCGTTACCACTTATAACATCGATACCATATCCATCTTCTCTTGGTAAGTCTACATTCTCTATACCAGCATTTTCTAAGATAACATTGTAAGGAGCTTTAATAGCTTCCATTAGTATCTTTTCACCCACTGTTTTAACGGATATATTATCTGAAGCATTGAGCAGGGCAACTCCACCACCTGGGACGATACCTTCTTTCAAAGCCGCTTTTGTAGCGTAGATAGCATCCTCTGCTCTATCTTTTTTTTCTTTGAGTTCAACTTTAGAATTAGCACCAACTTTTACAATTCCAACAGAACCTGTCAACATTGCTAATCTATCCTCTTGTTTCTTCTTTAAAAATCCATTCTTCTCTTTTTTGATAGCTTTTTTAACTTCTTTTATTCTCTCATCAAGACTATCAGCAACGTCATAAGTAGTAATTACAGTATTTTTGTCATCTGTAACACTTTTTTCCACTTTTCCTAAGCAATCTACGTCAACTAGGTCTAAATCATCACCAAGTTCCTCATTTATCACCTTAGCCCCGGTCAAAAGTGCTAAATCTTCTATAGTATCTAGCTTTGTTGGGCCAAAACCCGGAAGGTCAATTACATTTACCTTGATATTACCCTTGACCTTGTTCATTAAAAGTGCCGCTTTTACTTGTTGGTCAACCGGAGCAACTATTAAAAGCGGTTTTTTGTTCTTTATAACAAATTCTAAGATCTTTTGTATTTTTCTTACATTAGGAATCTCCGATGCAATAATTAAGACTAGTGGGTCTTCCAATATCGCGCGTTGTTTTTCTGTATCTGTAGTAAAGTGCGGAGATGTAAGTCCAACATCCATCTGAACACCGTCAACTAGTTCAACATAGGTCTTTTCTGTCTCTGATTCTTCCATTAAAACAACCCCATCCTTCCCTACTTCCTTGTAAGCCTCTGCAATAATTTTACCAAGAGCAATATCATTGTTAGAACTAATAGAACTAACAGACTCTAGCATATCACCCTCAATATTAACAGAGACTTTTTCAAGATATTCATTAACTTTTTCAAGTCCAGAGTTAATACCTTCTTTAATTTCCCTGATAGACGTTCCCTCTCCTTGTTTGTCAACTTCTTTTATCAGCGCTTCAGCTATAACAGTGGCAGTAGTAGTACCATCCCCGGCCTCCCGTACCGTGTTTCGAGCCGCTTCTTTAATAAGCGTAGCCCCTATGTTTTCAACCGGATCAAATAAGACAACAGACTCTGCTACTGTTACACCGTCTTTTGTTATGACCGGTTTCCCTCGGGCATCTTCGTAAATTACACATTTACCTGATGCACCTAAAGTAGATTTAACAGCTTGTGTTAATTTGTCTACTCCATATATTATTCTTTGTTTAGCGTTATTACCAAAGTTTAAATCCTTGACAATCTCACTAGGTAAGTTGTATTCCATGTTTTTAATTTAATTTAATTTAATTTAATTTGTTATATTTTATGGGTGTATCCAATCTGCAAGTACACCTAAATGAGGTGCCAAACCACTTGGGCTATCTCCAGCAATAGGTAACAAATTACCTGCTGGATCGTGATTGGGGACAGTAGCAACTCCTAAAGTATCACAACACCCACAATCAGTCGCTAAATTCTCTAAATCTTGCGTTGTATATCCCCACGCTACCGCTCTTTGATCAAAACTATTCGGTACGCTCCCACCATTTATCCAATCTCTAGCCCACTCACAAAAAGTAGATTGATTTGGATGGATAATATTTGCATCCTGTTTTGCTTGCATATGGGGGTACCAATTTGGATTCGTCGGCCAAGCCCCTGAAAGATTACAAGTTGCTTCGTTATCTAAATCTTGTACAGTAGCGGGTGCTCCTAAAGCAATAGGTTGCATCCCATCGTGAACACACGTAGTTGTATTAAGTACTCCACTTATAAACGGGTATGTAAGGGTATTTGCTGTTGACAACGTTTTATCAGGATCATTTGGATCGTGCTCCCAATCAGTTCTAAACCCATACGGCCAACTGTTAAAAATAGGGGTTAGTGGAGAAGTGCAAGGGCTGTTATAAAGTACGGTGTTAGTAAGACTATTGTAAAAAAAGTTAATACCAGCCCTATACATATTATTAGGCTGTATTGGAGGAAAATTAGTAGTAACCGGTGGGTGGGTCCAAGCGTTTTGGTATGGATTAAAAGTATGATTACCCCCTGGTGTACTGTATATTACTTCCAATATTTCCACCATTTGCTGCCCAGTGGTAAATATGCCTTCAATTATAATACTCTGATTACCTGCTGGATCTGGCTCGTTACAATATCCACAGTTTGGGGCTGGTGTATGTGGGAAACCACTATCATGCATGCCCGTGTGTGTTATTTCAAAATCTACAGCGTCTCCACTATATGGACCACCTCCAGGGTTAGCCGGTTGTGTCCATGTAGGAGTTTGAAGGTTAGAAAACGTTCCGTGTCCACCCGATATAGTTGGTTGAACATGGTTAGCTCCATAATGAGATGATTGTGTATTCCACCTTACATCTAACGAACCCACATTTAAACAGTGAGCAAGTTGACCTACGGTTTCAGTGTATATTCTAGCTTTAATAGTTACAGTGCTAAACGGCCAACCAATTTGATTCCAACTGCAATAATTAAGTCCAGAAAAAGATCCACCACCACCATTGAAAGTACCAGGACATCCAGAAACTGTAGTTGGAGAACCACACGGCGGATAATTATTAAAATTTGGAAACTGACAACCACAACAACGCAGGTTAGGCTCAAGATTTAAAGCGCAACTTCCATTTGGAAAACACCAATTATTATTTTCTACCCCAAACATGCTGACTGGTCCTATAGGATTATTTGGGTTTAGATTAATCGCCCCCGTGATTAAATCGACAGCAGGCATAAATAACCAAATTGCTTCCCCAGGAACTAAAGTCGGTGGAGGCGCTCCACCACCACCACTAAACCCTCCGCCGCCACTTGGGTCATCACTGTCATCTATTGGGCGGTCGCTATCATCCTCATCCCACGGCCAAGGTAGCACTTTCACCACATTTCCTTTTTTATCTTTTATCAAATGCTTTTTCGCCACTATGAGTTATTTTTTTAAAAAGAGAGGAGAGGTTGCTCTCCCCTTCTTTTGTTTATTCAAATGTTTTCACTACTTTCGGGCCTTTGATAGCCTCTAACTTTTTCGAGAAATGGTCGATGCTTCCGTTAATTGCTGCTTCAGCACCTTCTATGGTTTCTCGTCTGGTTACATCGTGCCAATCCTTTTCATTATCAGGGTTTTGGCACTCCGTTTGGTAAAATCCATTGGGTAATTGGGTTATCCTCCAGTTTTTTTTCTCTGCGAGGTGTGTCCACTGCTCAATAGTTTTTTCATTCGGTTTTTGGGCGTACGTACTTGACGTACTCTTGTAATACAAATAAGTCATTGTTTTTTGGTTTTTTAGGTTATTTGCGGTATAGGGTCTTTCCCTATATTATTTTTTAATCTGTCTTAACGTCTTTTGGATTGAACGGCTTCATTTTAAATGGTGTTCCTGACATAGTTTTTGTTTTATTTGTTGTATAGAGTTTTCCCTATGTTTTATCTACGGTAAGAATTATGTTTTTTCTGATCTCTAATGTACTGTCGAATTTCTTTCTTACTCATGTCATTTACACTTTCAACAATATCTTTTCTATCTGCTTCATGTTGGCTTTTCAATTCATGACCCATCACCCACGATCTTTTCTTTCTACTAGAAGCGAAAAATCCAGGAGCTTTGTATTGTGATCTTGATCTATTTCTATCAGTTGCTGTAAAAGGACTCCATCCTTTCATCTTAAATGGTACGCTCATATTATTTGTTTTAGTTTCTTGCTATAATTTTTGTTTATATTTAGTATACGTAATCCCACGCTTTCTTCTTTTTGGGTGCCTCTTTATTATCACTTCCCCCTCTTTGATGTCCTGGTGTATATTGAGGATTCAAAAACGAAACTTGACCTCCATGTATGACATTCTCCTCTATTCCACCAGTCAAACTAGTGTCACGTTGTTTTACAGGTGATTTAAATCCCGAAAATCCTTTCATCTTAAACGGTGTTTTTGTCATAATTATTTGTTTAATCTCGTTTATTCCACCAATCTCCACCCATCCAAGATTGATTAGTTATTTGTGATGTCTCTTCAACATTTCGCATCGATTGTCTAGCTATATCATTATTGGGTGTTGGGAGACTATTAGTGACAGCGCCACCTCCAAAAGGAAATGCACTCTTCTTTTTTCCTTGATATTTCATATAAAACGCACTGCGCTTCCTAGTTCCGTCTTCATTCCATGGCATATCTATTCGTTTAAGTTCTTTCACCGTGTTTCCACACGTTTCTATTATTTTTTGTACTCATCCTAACAACACTACCATCAGATTTATGGTGTAAATCGCTATCTGATCTTTGGCCGATGCGTTGATTCTCTGCTTTCTTACGTTTTCTTGCTGGAGATTTAGCATATTCTATATCCCTCTTTTTCTTTGCAGCAGATGCTTTCGACGATAGTTTTTGTTTTAGCTTTATTGGTGATGAGTTCATACATAGTATGATTACATAGAAAAGCGATTATTTACAAATGTGACAATAGCCTATTACTCTTTATCTCTAATAACCTATTGTCTTATCCTAGATATTAGGTACTAATATCCTTAGGTACCCGTTTATATAAGGTACCGGTACATAAAAAATAATATTATAAATTTAGAGAGATTGTGTTGCCCCCCTTCCCTCCCCCACTTCTTCCCCCACAAA
>Ga0208790_1000112_pt1 | contig 43201 bp, 66 predicted proteins | sample 10_taG_FD_184083 | JGI IMG/M metagenome (GOLD analysis project Ga0208790, IMG submission 184083) | Marine viral communities from the Subarctic Pacific Ocean - 10_ETSP_OMZ_AT15264 metaG (SPAdes) (version 2) | ecosystem: Environmental > Aquatic > Marine > Oceanic | place: Pacific Ocean | collected... | reverse complement strand
AGAAGGTCATTCAATTCAGTTTGTTGATGTTGATGAAAACCAAACATTAGCTTCTCAATATGGAGTTCGTTCAGTTCCGACTACGATAATTGAAGAAAACGGAGTTGAAGTAGATAGGTTTGTAGGGGCACTACCAAAGCAATCTGTCATACAAAAACTAAATGGCTAAGAAAAAATCAATATCATATAGTCAATTTTCACAATGGGATACTTGTCCTTGGATGTGGAAATTAAATTATATAGATAAATTATCTGTATTTACTGATAATATTCATACTCTATTTGGTACGAGTATGCATGAAGTTCTACAGGAATATCTAAAAGTGATGTACACTAAAAGTATTAAGGAAGCAGACCAACTTCTTTTAAACGAAGAACTTGAAGATAGATTAAAAAAGAACTTTATGGAAATCACCCAAAAGAATGGTGGTGTAGAGTTCTGTACCAAAGACCAAATGGTAGAGTTTTATGAAGATGGATTAAAGATACTTGATTTCTTTAAGAAGAAACGAAATCAGTATTTTAGTAAACGGGGGTATGAGTTAATTGGTATTGAAACCGCTCTTGATTATAAATTACCGAAGAATATTAAGTTTCGTGGTTATATTGATTTGATTATTAAAGACACGGTTAGAAACAGAATCAAGATTATTGATATTAAGACATCAACACATGGGTGGAATAAATATCAAAAGGCAGATAAGAATAAAACAAATCAGTTGTTATTGTATAAACAATTTTATTCGAAACAACACGATATTCCTATGGATAGAATTGAGGTTGAGTATTTTATAGTAAAGAGAAAGTTGTGGGAGAATACAGATTTTCCACAAAGGAGAGTACAGACATTTATACCAGCAAACGGAACACCATCAATTAATAGGGTAAATCGTAGATTGGAAGCATTTATGGACGATTGTTTCACCGATGACGGAGAATATCGAGACGACCATACTTATATTAAACAGCCTTCAAAGAAAAATTGTAGGTGGTGTGATTTTAGAGATAAACCAGAGTTATGTGATAAAGATGGAGTAAAAATATGAGTGGACAAATTTATACATTAAGATTAAAACTTTCAGATATTCTTAATTCATCATTAGAAGAATTGGTGATAGAAAAAATTAATGAGGCAAATGTGCATCATTCTTTTAAACTTCAGTTATGGTATGATGATGGAGAAGTAACTTCTAAAGATTTAAAATCATTTCTTGAGAAGTATGAGAGTTTACTCAAATATAAGACTACAATAAAACCCAATAGTGAACCCAATAGGGCAGAGTTTACTTGGTATAACATTATACACGAGGATGATTTTAATATAGATTATCCATATAGATTTCAATATAATCATCCTTACGAAGATAAGGTATTTGGTGTAATTAAGGGGATAGAACAATTTAAAGATACTTTAAAGTTTGTTACTTCAGATAAACCTTCCAGAGATGATAGACCGCCCAAGAGAAAACAAAAACGAAATGATTACGAGGATTAGATGAAAAGGATTGGTATAGTAGGGGCACGAAAGTATACTAATAGAAGAAAAATTAAAGAGTTTGTATACAAACTCAAAGAACAATTCGGAGAAGATGTTGAGATAATAAGTGGTGGGCAACCAAAAGGAGCGGATGGTTACGCTAAGAAATATGCATTAGAGTTTGATATGAAATATGTAGAATTTCCACCACGACATTATCAATATAACCAACATTGTATTTTAGATAGGAATGATTACGGAAAATCCTATCATGTGGTCAATTTCTTCGATAGAAATAAACAAATCGCTGAATATAGTGATTATATAGTTGCATTCATACCAGAGGGATACAAGTCAAATGGCACATTGGATACAATTAGTCATGCTAAAAAACTAAATAAAAAAGTAGTTATTTTAGATTGATATGATATTTATATATACATATATACGGAGATTAATATGAGGAGTGATACAAAGCTCACTTCGGTTAAAATCATAACTGATTTATATAAGAGGTTTAGGGGTGTTGCTTTAAACGAAGAATTTACATTGCAAAAGTTAGTAAATAGGTCAATGGACAGGTATTTAAAAGAAGAAGAATACAAAAAATCCATTGTAGAATATGATGCTTTGCAAATTAGTGGTAGTCGATTTTAAATAGTTATAACAAAGAGGGTTATATGTCTAAAAAGAAAATTTTGTTACTTTCAGATGATCTGAGAATGAGTAGTGGAGTTGGTACGGTTTCTAAAAACTTTGTACTCGGAACACTTGATAAGTATGATTGGGTACAGGCGGGTGGTGCTATAAAACATCCCGAAGAAGGTAAAGTAGTTGATATGAATGATTCAGTTCGTAAAGAAACAGGGGTAGAAGATGCATCATTAAAAATATATCCAATTAGTGGATATGGAAATCAAGAGTTATTACGGAACTTGATAAATATAGAAAACCCAGATGCAATATTACATTATACAGACCCAAGATTTTGGACTTGGTTATATTCAATGGAACATGAAGTAAGACAACATATTCCTATTTTTTATTATAATATTTGGGATGATAGACCAACACCAAAATACAATGAGTTTTTCTACGAGTCATCAGATTTGATTATGAACATATCTAAACAAACGGTTGCAATGGTTAAAGATGCAGCAGTAGGTAAACCACGAACAGATTGGGATTGTACTTATATACCACATGGTATTCCAGAAGATAAGTTTTATCCTGTTAGTGAGATAAACATAGACGAATGGAATAACTTTCAGAAGTATAAAAAATCTGTATTACTTAATAAAAAATATGATTTTATAATGTTTTGGAATAATAGAAATATCAGAAGAAAAGTACCAGGAGATGTTATATTAGCATTTAAAACATTTTGTGATATGTTACCAAAAGAGAAGGCAGACAAGTGTGTGTTGATAATGCATACTCAACCAGTAGACCAAAATGGAACTGATTTACCAGAAGTTGTAAAAAATCTTTGTCCTGCTTATGATGTAATTTTTTCAAATCAAAAAGTTGAGGATGAACAATTAAATTGGTTATATAATATGGCAGATGTTCAAGTTAATATGGCATCTAATGAGGGATTTGGATTAGGAACGGCAGAGGCAGTAATGGCAGGAACACCAATCATTGTAAATGTTACAGGTGGATTACAAGACCAATGTGGATTTGCATTAAATGGAAAAGAACTTACACCTGAAGATTATGATGAGATACATTCACTACATGATGATAGAAAATGGAAAGATAATAAAGATTTAACTTGGGGAGAGTGGGTAAAACCAGTTTGGCCTTCTAATCGTTCACTACAAGGTTCAATACCAACACCATATATTTATGACGATAGATGTAGATTTGATGATGTATCAGATAGACTTAAAGAATGGTATGATACACCAAAAGAAGAACGAAAACGAGTTGGTGAGATTGGTAGAGAGTGGATGTTAAAAGAAGAAATTGGAATGTCTTGTAAAAATATGTGTGAACGATTTGTTCATGATATGGATACAGCATTTGAAAAGTGGACACCAAGAAAAAGGTTCACTTTACATAAAGTAGTATAAAGGAGAATAAAATGCCAAGAGCAAAGAAAACGACAGCAACTAAAAAACGGACAGGAAGAAAAAGTCTACCGAGACGGAAAGCACAAGACCGTAGAAGAAGTAATCCGGGTGATGTTTTTTGGGCAAAAGTTGTAAACGGATTTAAGAAGTTTTTAGAATCACCATTTAAATAAGAGGTATAAATGAAACCATTAGTTTTAGTTACAGCGCCCGTAGGCACCCGAAGTGGTTATGGTTCACATAGTAGAGATATATGTAGGTCATTAATTGCAATGGATAAGTTTGATGTAAAAATCTGGCCAGTTCGTTGGGGCGGAACACCACAAAATGCATTAAATGATAAAGATCCAAATGATATTCCAATTATAGAAAGAATACTCAGTGATCCAAATATGGATAGACAGCCAGATATACATTTTCATATTGTAGTACCCAACGAGTTTCAGAATATGGCTAAGTATAATATAGGTATTACTGCAGGTTTAGAAACTACAGTTTGTCCTCCCGAATGGATTGAAGGTTTAAATAGAATGGATTTGAATATAGTTCCTGCAGAGTTCGTTAAAACAACAATTCAAGGTTCTGTATTTGATAAACATGATGAACAAACTAAACAAAAAATAGGCCAGATACAGAATGATAGACCAATTGAAGTTTTATTTGAGGGAGCAGATACTAATATTTATAAACCAACCAAAGAGTTTTCCAAAGATTTAGTAGATGAACTTAAAGGTATTAAGGAAGATTTCTGTTTTCTATTTGTAGGACATTGGTTACAGGGTGGACTTGGACATGACAGAAAAGACCTTGGAATGTTGATAAAGACCTTCTTAGAAACTTTTAAAGATCAAAAGAAACAACCAGCTCTTATTTTAAAAACATCTGGAGCATCACCTTCCGTAATTGATAGAGAAGATGTGATGAAAAAAATTGGACAAATAAAATCTACGGTGAGTGGTAAAATTCCAAATATTTATTTGTTACATGGTGATTTAGATGATGAAGAAATGAATGGTTTGTATAATCATCCAAAAGTAAAGGCTCACATTTCTTTCACACACGGAGAGGGATTTGGTCGTCCATTACTTGAGGCATCTCTTTCAGAAAAACCAGTAATAGCTCCGAATTGGGGTGGTCAAGTAGATTTTTTGAATGGGAGTGATGCAATTTTATTACCTGGATCACTTAATGAAGTTAGGGGAGAATCATTTCCAAAAAATATGTATGTGAAGGGTGCTCGGTGGTTTACAGTAAATTATGTTTATGCCTCTAAAATATTAAAGGAAGTATTTACTAATTATGGTAAATATGTGATTAAAGGAAAGAAACTTTCAATTAAGAATCAGACAAAGTTTTCACTTGATGTCATGACTGAGAAGTTTGAAGAAATACTTGATAAGTATTTACCTAAGTTTGAAGAGCAGCCACAACAGGTTAACTTAAAGTTACCAAAACTTAAAAAAGTTGGTGGGGAAGTAGAAAAACCAAAACTTGAACTTCCAACATTAAAAAAGGTTAAGTAATGGAAAGAGTAATAGACTGTCCAATGTGTTATGATAAAGATGCCTGTTTTGAGGATATACAGGAAAAGTTTAGTTCGTATATGTGCTTTAATTGTGGATTTATGAGTAACTCTCATTATACAGAGGATAATTTAGATAAGGTTGAGAAGTCATCCAAACTTGTTGATGATTTAAAGTTTCTTGATGAAGGTCGTGGTATATATTGGTATCCTTCAGTATTGAATATGGGTCCTAAAGGTATAATTTTTCCTGAAGGTAACATACAACATTGGGTTTGGAAATATGCAAAAGTTGTAGAAGTACCCGAAGAAGAACAAAAACAGTATCCAATACCAGGTAAAGATGGAGAATATTATACGACAAAACTTGATGTAGATAATGCACTAACATTTGGTCAATATGAATTTCTAAAGGCATGCAAGTTGATGGGTGTTACAGATGAATCCTTGGCACTAAAGGACGAGGAAATATAGAAATGCCCAAAGAACTGGCAAATTGGAGTAGAATTGTACCTGGAGATATTATATCATTTCAATATAAATCAAAGGTATCTGATAAACCACTGCGAACTCATACTCTGATGGTTCTTAATCCAAAATATCCAAAACAATTAAAAGGTGGAATTAAAAAATTTTATATAAATGGTCTTAAATTAGAAGCTTCTAATATATCAATTTTTACAAATAGGAGAGAGGCATGGGATTTGTTGAAGGCTATAGGATGGATTTCGATTAGGTCATTGAGGAATGAAATCTATAAAATAGAGATTCCAAATCAATATGTTCGTACATACGGGGCAACAGAAACTTTGTACAAAGAATTGACACAGACTCCCATTGGAAAAAAGGCACAGTTTAGGAGCTACGATTGGGAAGTGGCAAAGTCTAAGGCTGTATATTATGAGCCCGTGAAACTTCCAAAAGATAAAATACAGATGTTGATAGAACAACGAGGTGAGTAGTGAAAATAAGTTATGGTATCACAGTTCACAACGAAGCAGATGAACTAAATAAGTTATTAAAAATATTAATCCATAATTCACGAGAAGAAGATGAAATTGTTATCTGTGATGATTATTCAGATGAAGAAACACAATTTGTAATACAATCGTGGACACAACAATACGGACATAGTAAACTTATTAAAGTGTATCAGAGAAAACTCGATGGTAACTTTTCAGACCAAAAAAATTCAGTTATAGAAAACTCAACAGGTGATTATATATTCCATATAGACGCTGATGAGTATCCACACGAAGTATTACTTCAGCAATTACCACAAATAATAGAAATGAATGATGGGGTTGATTTAATCTGGATTCCACGAGTCAATACAATAGAAGGTATGGAACAACATCATATTCAGAAATGGAATTGGAGAGTTACAGAAAATGGTTGGGTAAATTATCCAGATTATCAGGCACGAGTATTTCGTAACGATGAAAGTATAAGATGGACACGACCATTACACGAATACATTACGGGTTGTAAAACATATTCACATTTACCACCACAAGAAGAATTGTCGTTATATCATCCAAAAACAATAGATAAACAAGAACAACAAAACACATTTTATAATCAAAACTTTAGTGAAGAGTTAAATGTGAGGAAGATGTGATATTTTCAGGAATAGGAACTGATGGTTTATTTATTGGTTATTGTAAAAAAATGGGTACAGTTTCTTTACATGAATTAGAACGGAGATATGATAATATAAGTTTAATACATAGTACAGCAGAATCACCAAGAGCCAAAGGAAAGATTATTAGAGATACACGATTGAGTTCAGACAGAACCTGTGTTGTGTTGATACGAGATTCACTTAAAAAGTGGAAAAGTGGATTACACCAAGAACTTTCAGAAGTACATTCTTTGATAAATTCAGAGAATGTTCCTACAAGTAAAGGTATGACTAATAATCACGCGAGATTTTGGAAATGGAATGATGAAAATGATTTATCCTTATTGGAAATGAGTCAATATGAAAATGTATATTTTTTAGAATTAAAGGATTTAAGTAATCCAAAGTTTTTGGAATGGTTATCTGAGAGAGATGATACTTGGAAACAAGTAAAAGAGATTCCACATAGAAATACGAGAGTGAACACAGAAGAAGTATGGAATGATTATAAAGATAAATTTCCAGTTTTAAATTTGATGATTAAACAGGAACAAGAGAGTATAGATTTTATAAGGGAACACGAGAGGTACATAAGATTATGAGAAAGTATTTACCAACAATAAGTGAATTAATAGATAGACTTTCTATAGTTCAATTAAAAGAGGTGTTTATACCAGAACACAAAGAAGAATATGCTAAAGAAATTAAAGACATAGTTCACGATTTAAATAAATTGGGTTTAGAAAAAGAATATGATTATGCTAACTTGGGAGAACTTCTTAGAGCGGTTGTAGTATTATCACAAATGAACTTACATATCTGGCATAACGAAACCAAATACAGAGCAGGTGAAGGTGATGGAAATCTTGGTTTAACTCACGGTTTGAATGGAATTAGAAATACTGCTAAAAATAAAATACAAGATCATCTTGGGGATGGTGGTAGAAAAGATTATAAGGTAGATTGTATAGCAGCTGAGTTTGATGATTGGGAAGTGAGTTGGTAATGTTTAAAGAAACACGAGGTCGTTCAACCAGAAAATCTATTAGTTGGAGAATCATAGCTTTTACCAATTCTTGGATTATATTGGCATTAAGTATGACCGAAGTTCCACTTTGGAATGCAGTAATAATGAATGTTACTGGTATGGTTATGTTTTATTTCCACGAAAGAATTTGGAATAAAATTAATATTGGGAAACATACACAATGATATTTTATAGGTTATTAGATAATAAACTTCATCCACTTCACGAAACAGATAACCTTGGGTTTGAAAAATCAGAGGGATTACGGATACCCGATGAATATTTAGATAAACAAGAGTTTATGGTTATGAGAACTGCTCACGGAATAGGTGATTGGGGAATCATATCAGCAATGCCAAGATTACTTAAAGAAAAGTATCCTGATTGTAGAGTAGTTGTTCCATCTAAAAAACTTCTAAAAAAACTATTTGGTAAAGACCACAATAATGTTCATGTTGTATTTGATAATAACCCATTCGTAGATGAGTTTGTTGATGAGATAGGTGGTGAGGTATTTCATGACCACTATCGAATATATGATAAAAATAGTATAGATAATCCACTTGTTAAACAAATATTAAGATTTTGGCAATTCACAGAAGAAGAATTGAGTGATTCACAACCAGAGATGTATTGGAGTGTTAAGGAGAAGGAGTTGGGAGATGCTATCATCCACCAGACCGCCGATGATAGTGAATTTGGTTGTCTTTTGGTTTCTGATAGATTTGGAACACAATATGGTAAACATCATCAGGAAAGTTATGATAAAGATAAAAGAGTGATGACAAAAGTATTAAATGATAATCCATTGCCTTATTTTTATTGGACTTCTAAACCTTTATACGAAACAGAGTTTGGGTTTATAAATGATATATTAGATATGAAACATATTGATTTAAGAATCCAATTGTATATTAAATCTAAGGCTAAAATTAATTTATCAAACCAGTGCGGGACAAATCATTTGATAGTTAGATATTCTGATTGTTACGAATCACAAAGGCAATTTCCTATTGGAATGAATTTCGTAGAGGGAGAAAAATATATATGATAACTATATTACAAAACTTTATTGTGGGTAAACAGGAAAGGTTGGATGTACTTAGAGATGATATTTTACCAGATATATCAGATTTTTTTAGTGAGTACGATTTTTGTATAAATTACAATTCTACAAAAAACTTAGATAGTATACATTCATTATACAAAAGTCATGTTGATAAGTTAAGTTTTTATAATGATTTAACAATGGATTGGGGAAAAACTGTTCAGAGTATGTTATCAGAAATAAAAACTGATTATGTTTTTATTTTTCCAGAAGATTTTAAGTTATGTAATTTTGATAAAAACTATTTTGATGGTTTAATGGGTGAAATTATTGAGTATGATTGTAAGTTTATTTTGATGCACAGAATAGAGGATGTAAAATGTTATGGTACAAACGAGAAGTTTTTTCCTTTATATGATACTAAAGAATATATTCATCTAACAAGAGGTAGTAAGTGTCCAGCATCTTGTTTATCTTCAGTAGCAATTTATAACAAAGATTTTCTATTGAATTATTTGACATATTATAATACTACTGAAAAATCAGATAGATTTCCATTGGCAACACCTAATTGTTATGAATGGTTTTCTCATGACAGGTTGAATACTATGTTTAGTGATGAACAATTTGGAATTCCAAAACGGGCAGTGTTACAACATTATGAACCATACGATATAAAGGAGAGAGTTTAATGATTTTAGTTACAGGTGGTAGTGGGTTAGTAGGACAACATTTAAAAGATATTATGCCAGAAGCAATGTACATAGGTTCTAAAGATTGTGACTTGACAGATGTTACACAAGTAGATGCTATGATGAATTTATTTAAACCAAAGATTGTAGTCCATTTAGCAGCAAGAGTTGGTGGTTTATTGGATAATATGAGTTATCCAGTAGATTACCTTGAAGAAAATATTTTAATGAACACTAATGTTATAAAGGCCTGTCATAAATATAATGTTGAAAAGGTAGTAGGTATTTTAAGTACTTGTATTTATCCTGATATTGTTGATACATATCCTATGAAAGAAGAAGATATGTTCAATGGTGCACCACCACCTGGTAATTTTCAGTATGCAATATCTAAGAGGTGTCTTGCTAGTCAAATTGATGCATACAATAAACAATATGATAAAAAATGGTCTTGTTTGATTCCTTGTAATCTTTATGGGGAATATGATAAATATGAAGAACATCATAGTCATTTTGTATCTGCATTGATTAAAAAAATTCACGAGGCAGAGGATAGTATAGAGTTGTGGGGAACAGGTAAACCATTGAGACAATTTATGTATGGTGGTGATTTAGCAGAGGTAATAAAATATGTAATTGATAATAATGTCGTTGGAAATTTTAATGTGGCACCAAAAGAAGTTTATACGATTAATGAGATGGCTGAAATAGGTATTCGGTCATGTAATAAGGAAGATTTGAATATAAAATATGATAATACAAAACCAGATGGTCAGTATAGAAAAGATGTTGATTCATCAAGACTTATTTCGGTTATGAAAGATTTTAAATTTACTTCATTAGAAGATGGTATAAGGAGAGTTTATGATAACTTTAGTAAAAGACACAATTGATAATAACGATATAGATAGATTAGTTGATTGGTTAAAAACTTATCCAAGATTAACAAAGGGTCCAGTTACTTTAGATTTTGAGAAAAAATATTCAGAATGGTTAGGTACAAAATATTCTGTTTTTGTTAATTCAGGTTCATCAGCCAATCTTCTAATGTTATCTGCATTACAACAAGGTGAATATTTAAAGAATAACAAAGTTGTAGTTCCATCAGTTGCTTGGGCGACAGATTTAGCACCAGTTATACAATTAGGATTAGAACCAGTTTTATGTGATTCTAATATGGAAGATTTGTCAGCAGATTTGGGGCATCTTGAAAAAATATTTAGAGAGGAATCTCCATCCGTCCTAATGTTCGTTTCTGTTTTAGGTTTAGTTCCTAATATGGATAAGATAGTTAAGTTGTGTGATGAGTACAATGTTATTCTATTAGAAGATACTTGTGAGTCAATGGGATGTGAGTATAAAGGACAAAAACTTGGAACATTTGGAAAGATGTCAAGTTTCTCTACATTTTTCGGTCATCACATCTCTACAATTGAAGGTGGTATAATTTCAACTGATGATTTTGAGTTATATGAGTTATTATTATCTATAAGAAGTCATGGTTGGGATAGGGATTTGAGTGTGGAAACACAATTTCAATTACAACAAGATTGGGATGTTTCTGATTTTGATGCTATGTATACTTTTTATTATTCTGGATTCAATATGAGGTCAACAGATTTACAGGCATATATTGGACTAACTCAAATTGATAAATTAGATGATTGGGGAAAAAAGAGAGAACATAATTATAATCTTTATCAAGATTTAATTAAGAATGATTATTGGAAACCAAAATCATACCATGATTCACTTACATCTAATTTTGCATATCCAATAGTAAGTCCAAATAGAGATGAGATAGTTAAAAGTTTACAAGAAAACCAAGTTGAGGTTAGACCTATGATTTGTGGTTCAATGGGAACTCAACCATTTTATGTTAAAAAATTTGGAAGATTAGAACTGCCCAAAGTGACAGAAATAGATAAGTATGGATTTTATGTACCGAATCATCCAACATTGACAGAAGAAGAAATAGAGCTTATTAGTAATATAGTGAATGAGGAAACAAAATGAAAAAGGCATTGATAACTGGAATTAATGGACAAGATGGTTCTTATTTGGCAGAACTATTATTAGAAAAGGGGTATGAAGTTCATGGTATTCTAAAAAGAAATTCCGTAGCAGAAAATCAGACTGCTAGATTGGATAACATATTTAATGATTTAAAATTAGAATATGCTGATATGTTGGATATGGCATCATTAATAAGAGTTTTACAATTAGTAAAGCCAGATGAGATTTATAACTTGGCGGCACAATCTCATGTTAGGATATCATTTGACCAACCAATTTACACTACACAAGTAGTTGGACTCGGTGTTCTTAATTTGTTAGAGTCAGTTAAATTAACTAATAGAGATATAAAAGTATATCAAGCATCATCTTCGGAAATGTTTGGTAATTCATTTGATGAGGATGGATTTCAAAGAGAAACTACACCTATGCATCCTGCGAGTCCATATGGATGTGCCAAAGTATATGCTTATAATATAAGTTGTAATTATAGAAACGCATATGATATGTTTGTTTCTAATGGTATTCTATTTAATCACGAATCACCAAGACGGGGTACTAACTTTGTTACTAACAAGGTAGTTAAAGAAGCAGTAAGGATTAAGTATGGATTATCAGATAAGTTAATGTTGGGTAATTTAGATGCAACTCGTGATTGGGGACACGCTAAAGATTATGTTCGTGCTATGGTTATGATATTAGAACAAGATAAACCAAATGATTTTGTATGTGCTACTGGTATATCACATTCTGTTAGGGATTTGTGTGATTATACATTTTCAAGTTTAGATTTGGATTACAAAGATTATGTTGGAGTAGATGAAAAGTTTTGGAGACCAGAAGAATTGGTACACTTAAAGGGAGATTCTACGAGGTTAAAGTCTATTGGATTTGAAGCAGAATATACATTTGAAGCAATGATAGACGAGATGATAAACTATTGGGTAAATATTTATGGATAATATTACTGAATATTTTTACACTAATGATGAGATAGAATCACTTTATAGGAGTGTTCCTTTTAAATATAAATCAGATTATACTTTAGATGAGTTAATAGATAGAACAAAAATATTAAATAATTTGGAGTTTAATATGAACGGAGATAAATCTATAGCTGTAGTTGGTAATTCTGGAACTTTAATGGATAAAGAGTATGGAGAGTTGATAGATAGTCATGATTTTGTAATTAGATGTAATCACGGTAAGGTTGAAGGTTATGAAAAGAGTGTAGGAAGTAAGACAGATTTTAGATTTATATCGGGAAAGGGATTTTGGTATGGTAAGGTTATGGATGAAACTTATTCTGGGTATGATCACGATTTTCTTACTAATTTAGAAAACCAGAGGATGATAATCAAGGCAATACCTATGTATAATTCTATACAAGGTATAATAAAACATTATAATACTAAGTCTAATATTCATTTTTTACGAGAAAGTTTTGTTAAATTGACAGAAGATGTTAGTTCTGTCAGTAATTCGACTTTAGGATTTAGTGCTATATGTCTTGCCGCACAATGGTCAAGTAAAGTTTCTCTTTTTGGTTTTGGGTTTTTTAAAGAACCTTGGGATAAGCAACATTATTTTGAAAAAATTAAGTCTTATGCTAGAGATCATACTTTTGAGGATGAAGAAAGATATATAAATTTTTTAGAAACTGAAAAACTGGTAAAAATATATAGATGAATGTTGTTGAGTTAATAAATAGTCAATATATTGATGGTGAGTTTAATCGGATGGATTTGGTCGTGAGGTATATGTATGTTAAGGAATATGTGGAAAAAAATAATGATTTTGAAGCGACAGATATATACTTATATATGGTAGAGAAGCGTGGTTGTTTTGGTTATAAACCAGCATCACAATGGTTATTGGACTTTAATGTTACAATTGATAGTATTAAAGATAATGGTTTTGATGAAGAATTTCCAATACTTGTAAATGAATCCAATTTACTATGGGATGGATCCCATAGACTTTCGATATCTTTTGGATTGGGTATAGAAAATGTTTATGTGGAGAAAATGAATCCACCCAAAATAGGAAGGTGGGGGTTCGATTGGTTTGAAAAAAATAATTTTTCAAGTTCTCATCTCGACCAGATTAATATTTGTTTTGAAAAATATTTCAAGGTTATCGTATGAAGTTTATTCTTAATTTATGGCCACCAGCCGTTCATTTGTTTGAAGAAATAACAACTGAATTTTCACAACAGTTTAAAATATTGAATGTATCTGATTATAGATTTAAAGATAAATCAGTTTTTGAATATGTTGTTAGAGAAATTTATAAAATTGATGGGGCACGAGAGGCAGGAGTTAATATTAAAGTTGATAGGTTTACGAACTTACATTACAAAAAGGCAGAAAGATTTAATCATTATAATAATGATGATTACACAATAAGATGTATTCAATTTGATATTCCTACTCCAAATTTTAGACCGAGAGGTTCAGATGGGAAACCTATAGCAACACAAACTGAGGAATTAAAAAAACATTATCGTGGTAAATATAAAAGTAGGATAGAAAATTATGTACACGATATAATAATTCACATAGGTGATAATGAAGTACAGACTAAACAATTAACAGAACTTCTTAATAGGCATGATGATTATAGATTAGAGAGGGATGGATTAGATTTAAAGTTTTTTCTTAATGTTATGAGTCAATATAAGTATTTTATTACAAAAATAGATGTTCCATATGTACCAAAAGATTTTCCTACTAATTATGCAATAGGAAAGGACTTGGATATAGTAGTAAGTAAAGAACATTTTGAGGATGTAAAACTTTTTTGTGATTTATATTCAAGGACATATCCATCTTTTAATATTATTTGGGAGAAGGCACACGGAGGATTTGGATTAAGATTTGAAAAGGATGGTAAATTACATTTCAAATTTGATGTTAGACATTTAGTGGAACACATCAGCGATGGACATATTGTTAATTCTATGAACAATAGATTATTAAAAGATGGATATTTTATACTTGATAATGTTCATGAGAAACCATTCAGAGAAGTTGCTTATAATTTTAAGACTCGACCAAAACCTTGGCACAAAGAGTGGTTAGATAAAAATGGGTAAGTTTGATAATAGTTGGTTTATAATACCAGCCCGTAGAGGTTCAAAGGGAGTTCCATTTAAAAATAGGTTTTTGATTCAGTATGTGATAGATAGTATACCAGATAACTTAAAAGAAAAAATTATAGTTTCTACTGATGATGAATATATAGTAGAACAGATGTTAAAAAGAAATATTGAGGTTTTAGAGAGAAGGTCAGAATTGGCAACTGATGAATCGGATGTTAAGTGTGTGGTTGAAGATGTTATCACACAATATAAAATAAAGGATGATGATTTTATTTTTATGTTATATACAGTATGGCCAGAAAGAACTTTTGAAATGATTGAGAATATATTTGATATATTTTTGAGAGAAAATATTGATTCTCTGTTGTGTTCTACTGAAGTAAAAACACATCCGTATATGACATTTTATCGTAAAGATGAAAACAGAGGAGAGGCTGTAATAAAACATAAATTTTATAGACGACAAGATTATCCAGATTGTTTCGTGATAAATCATCTTGTAACGATTTTTAAATCTGGTACAATTGGGGATTTGAATACCCAATTTTATAATGATAAAACATATTTTCATCCAGTAGATGAGTTAATTAATATTGATTCAAAGGTGGATTTAGAGAAGTATAATTTTAAATACAAAAAGGAGATTAGTTATGAGTAAAGTATTTTTCATAGCAGAAATCGGAATAAATCATAATGGTGATATTGACATCGCAAAACAACTTATAGATATAGCTGTAAAATCTGGTTGTGATGCAGTAAAGTTTCAAAAACGAACCATTGATGTTGTTTACGATAAAGAAATGTTGGATTCACCAAGAGAAAGTCCTTGGGGAACTACACAGCGAGTTCAAAAAGAAGGTATTGAGTTTGGTAAGGAAGAATATGATGAAATTGATAGATATTGTAGAGATAATAATATTGAATGGTTTGCATCCGCTTGGGACGAGGGGAGTCAAGACTTCTTGAGTCAATATGATTTGAAATACAATAAGATAGCTTCTGCAATGCTAACTCACATTCCACTTTTGAAAAAAGTAGCAAGTGAGGGTAGACATACTTTTATTTCTACTGGATTATCTACATATGAAGATATAGATAGGGCAGTAAAAATATTTAAAGATAATGATTGTTCATATACTTTGTTACATTGCGTTTCTACATATCCAACAAATGATTCAGATTGTAATGTTTCAGTAGTTAATACACTACGAGAACGATATAATTGTGATGTAGGATATAGTGGACATGAAAAGGGATTAATTCCATCTTTTTTGGCGGCTATAAATGGTGCTACAGTTATAGAAAGACATATTACTTTAGATAAAGCTATGTATGGTTCAGACCAAGCAGCTTCCGTTCAACATGAGGCATTAAAAAGGTTAATAAGAGATATTAATAATATAGAAAAGATGTTGGGTGATGGAGTTAAAAGAGTTTTGGATGATGAAGTAAAAATAGCAGAAAAATTGAGGTATTGGTAGGTCATTGAATATACTTGAGAATAAAAATGTATTTATAACTGGTGCTAGTGGTGGTATCGGTAAAGAATTGGCTTTACAATTTGCAGAACAAGGTTGTAAGGTATTTTTTACTGGAAGAAATCAGGATAAAACTACAGAGGTAAAGACAGAGTTCAATAAAAAAGGATATGATTATCATGTTGGTCTTGTGGATTTAAATCATTCTCGTGGAATATATTCTTTAATAACATATGTTCGAGAGACAATGGGGAATATAGATATTTTAGTAAATTGTGCTGGGTTATTTAACAACCGCAGTCTTGATAAAGTAGATGAAGAAATGTTTGATGATATGTTTAATGTTAATGTTAAGGCTCCATTTTTATTTACACGAGCCTTTTCTAAAGATATGATATCAAATAAGTGGGGTAGAATAATAAATATAGGTTCATCATCTGCATATAATGGGTTTAAAGATACATCTTTGTATTGTGCGAGTAAACACGCTTTACTTGGATTTTCACGGGCAATTCATAATGAGTTAAAAGAACACAATATTAGAACATTTTGTTTTTCACCTGGTGGAGTCCAAACAGAAATGGGAAAGTTAGTAAAGGGACAAGATTATTCTACTTTTATAGAACCTGATGAATTTGCAAGATATGTAATAGAAACAATAAAATATGATTCTAATATGATTAGTGAAGAAGTAAGAGTAAATAGAATGGTAGTACAATGAACATTGGTATAATTCAGGGAAGATTATCACCACCGATTGAGGGATTTCAAGATTGTCCTATTGATTGGAAAAAAGAGTTTAATTTACTCGGTGATTTGAATCTTACTCATATTGAGTGGATAGTGACAAAAGAAAGATTTGAGAGTAATCCAATTCATGATGTAGATATAAGTAAATATCCAATATCATCTGTTTGTGCTGATTTTATGGTAAGTGAAAATTTTACAGATTATAAATATCTTTCTTCTCATTTAAAACCAATATGTGAAATGGTTATACACAATAATATAGAGTATTTAACTATTCCATTGTTAGAGGAAAGTAGTGTTGTAGATGATAATATTCGTGAAGAGTTTATGTTGTCTATATTTCCTTATCTATGTAAATATCCTGATATAAAGTTTCTTATCGAAGCAGAATTGGGGATAGATGAATTAAAATCTATTTTATCTATAACAAAAAATTTAGGGATAACTTATGACACAGGCAATATAACTTCATTTGGATTAGACCACGAGTTATACATTGATTCTTTTAAGGATGATATTATTCAAGTTCATATTAAGGACAGGACGAGAAATCCATTAGAAACTGTGATTCCTGGTGAGGGTGATACAAATTTTAGTTTGATTTTTAATAAATTAAAATCTATAGATTACGATGGTCCCTATACATTACAAACTGCAAGAGAAAATGATGGAGATGAGGTGGAAACAATTAAAAAACATAAACAAATAATAGAAGGGTTTTATAATGAAAAATCTATTTGACTTAACTGAGAAAACCGTTTTGATAACGGGTGGTGGTGGTCTGTTAGGACCCAAACATGCGGAAGCAATTATTGAGTATGGTGGTCGTGTAATTTTAGCAGATTGGCATGAAGATAAGGCAAAAGAAAAGGCTGAATATCTCAATAAAAAGTATGGACAGGGTTATATTACAAAGGCGTGGGCTGAATATATGGATGTAACTGATAAGAAATCCATTCAAAGAGTAGTTGATAAATATAAGAGTATAAATGTACTAATTAATAACGCGGCAAAAGATCCGAAGGTAAAGAAGGGTGGTGGACTAACACCAGATTCGAGGTTTGAAACAATGACCGAAAAATATTGGGAAGAGGGAATAGATGCTGCCTTGAATGGAACTTTCTTATGTTCTCAAGTTGTATCGAATAAAATGTTAGAGAATGGTGGTGGTGTAATATTAAACATTTCTTCTGATTTGGGTGTTATAGCACCAGACCAAAGAATATATAGAAAAGATGGTGTTGAAGAAGATATGCAAAATGTAAAACCAATAACATATTCAGCGGCCAAATGGGCAATAATTGGTATGACTAAATATCTCGGTGTTTATTTTGCACAAAAAGGTATTCGAGTCAATTCATTGAGTCCAACGGCAGTTTATAATGACCATCCAGAAGATTTTGTGAAGAAACTAACAAACTTAATTCCAATGGGAAGAATGTCTGATATTGATGAGTACAAGGGAGCAATAGTATTCTTATGTTCAGATGCAAGTTCTTACATGACTGGTGAGAATGTAGTTATTGATGGTGGTAAAAGTGTCTGGTAATATTTTAATCACAGGAGGAGCAGGTTTTATTGGGTGTAATTTAGTAGAATATCTACTAACAATACCTTCTGTTAATAAGGTATATCTATGTGATAATTTATCTTCTGGTAGAGTTGATTTTTTACCAAGTGACTCAAGAGTTGAATTTATTTATTGTGATATAGAAAATTATGAGAAACTGGACAAAATATTTCCTGATGGTATAGATTATGTATTTCATTTAGCAGCTCATTTTGCAAATCAAAATAGTGTAGATAATCCAATTTCTGATATTAGGACTAATATTTTAGGTTCGTTAAATCTGTTACAAGTATGTAAAGATAGGGGTGTTATAAAGGTTATAAATGCTTCATCAAGTTGTTTATATGGTAATCTCGATATTATGTCAGAGGATAGTAAAATATATCCTATTGAAACACCATACGCCATTAACAAATTTACTGCTGAAATGTATTTCACATATTTTTCTCATTTATATCATTTACCAACATTGAATCTAAGAATTTTTAATACATTTGGTAAGTATGAGTTAGCACATAGATATAGAAATGTAATTCCAAATTTTATTGATCTGGCCCTAAAAAATAAACCATTAACTATAACAGGGGATGGGAATGAAACAAGAGATTTTACTTATGTAACTGATACTATTAAACTTATGGTTGATATGATGGATAGTGAATTGGGAGATGGAGATATTTTTAATGCAGGTACTGGTAAACCAACTTCTATAAAATATTTGGCAGAAACGATTATAGATAAAACAAATAGTAAATCAGAAATAATTTATAAACCAAGAAGAAATTGGGATGGAGTTGTCGATAGACTTTCTGATATAGAAAAGTCGAAGAGGGTTTTTAATTATACTCCAAATATAACATTAGAAGATGGGTTGGATGAAACAATAGAATGGTATAGTAATGTCATACTTTGAGTTTTGGAAAAAAATTTGGGATTCTAAGGGTGAAAGTGATAGCAAGGATTTAATTTTTCTCGGTGGTCATACCTTGGTAGAATCGGAGTTTAATATAAAAAAGGTGTGTGATGGTATAAAAGAGTCATTAGATATTAAAAAAACTGATTCTATTTTAGAGGTTGGTTGTGGTGTAGGTGCACTATCTACTGAGTTTGAGGATTTTAATTATACTGGGGTAGATTATTCAGAGCCACTTGTAGAAAAATACAAAATATTATTTAAAAAGAATAATGTTTTTGTTTCTGAGGCAACCAAGTTACCTTTTGAAGATAATACTTTTGATAAGGTTTTTTCATTTGGAGTATTTCATTATTTTCCAAGCAGTGAATATACGGAATTAGCAATTAATGAAATGATTCGTGTAGCAAAAGATTCTGTGTTTATATCAGATTTAAGAAAATTTTCAAGTAATGAAAAACACTATATTCATGATTATAGAATGTTAGAAGAAAGAGGGTTTGAGTTTTCGGAATGTCTTTATATGGTAGACGAGACTCGATATAATGCATATTTAAAGGTAAATAAAAATGATATGGAATGAAATAACTTGTATAGGTGATTCTATAACCTATGGGGCCAGAGATGAATTTGGCAGGTCTTATCCAGCTGAACTGGGTAAACAAATGTCAAGTGAAACAAAGGAGTTTTATTATTGTCATAATTATGGTGTATGTGGTGAAACAAGTTCTGATTTGCTGAGAAGGGCATGGAGTAATATCACATCACATGATTCTAAAATCCTTTTGGTAATGATAGGAACTAATGATACCCAACAAGGAATACCATATAAAGTTTATTTGGACAATTTAAGACAAATTGTAGGAATTGGTAATTTAAGTGGAATGAGTGTGATTGTGGCGACACTACCAAAATTACATTTCACACCACTTTATTTGAAGAATAAACAACTGATTGATGATTATAATAAATGTATATTAAGGTCATCAAATATTTTAAATTTTAAGGTCTGTGATATGAGTGGAATAGAAAAGTATTATGTTGATGGGGTACATTTTACTCACGAGGGTAATATAGAAATAGCAAGTAGATTTAAAAATTCTATTATGGAATTGGGAGCATAAATTATGAAAAATGTTATACATATTGTAGGAGCTAGACCTAACTTTATTAAGGCAGCACCAGTAATCAAGAAAATGATAGAACATAATCCGTTTGATATTAACAATATGATTCTTCATACGGGACAACACTATGACCACAATATGTCTCAACAATTCTTTGACGACTTGGAGATACCATCTCCAGATTTTAATTTGGGTGCGGGTGGTGGAACACATGCAACACAAACTGCAAATATTATGATTGGGTGTGAAAGAATTTTTGTTGAACATAGTCCAACTATGATTGTAGTTTATGGTGATGTAAATAGTTGTGTGGCTTCGACTCTCGTAGCATCAAAACTTCACTTAGAAGAATTTAAAGGGAAAAGAAAAATAATCGTAGCTCATGTTGAGTCTGGGTTAAGAAGTTTTGATAATATGATGCCAGAAGAAATAAATAGAATAATTACAGATAAGTTGGCGGATTATCTTTTCCTAACATCTGAAGATGCATTAGATAATTTGAAAAATGATGGAGTCGATTTAACTAAGTGTCATGTGGTAGGAAACACTATGATTGATTCTTTGGTTCAATTTGAAGATAAGTTTGATACTTCTAATATATTATCAGAATGTAATTTAATAACTGGTGGATACGGATTAATAACATTACACAGACCTTCTAATGTTGATGATAAAAAGAGTCTACAAGGTATGATGGATAGTATAGTGGAAGTTTCTAAAGAAGTTAAATGTGTCTTTCCAATACACCCAAGAACTAAAAAGAGTTTAATGCAATATAAATTGTATAATACATATAATAATATTGATTCGTTGCATATTATAGACCCGTTAGGATATATTGATTTTATGTGTTTGCAGAAAAATGCAAAGTTTATAGTAACTGATTCGGGAGGTATACAAGAAGAATCATCACATTTTAATGTTCCTTGTTTAACTGTTAGAGATAATACTGAAAGACCCGTTACCGTGACTAATGGAACTAATAAACTTATTGGTACAGATTATAGTAATATAGTAAAAGAGGTAAAGTCAATTGATTATAATATGACGAGTAACATTAAGTTATGGGATGGTAATAGTGCAGAAAGAATTGCTAGAGTTTTGGGGAAAATATTAGATGACTAAAAATAGAAAGTTTTGTGTACTTTTTATTACACGAAATTATTATCCATTTTTTAAAGAATGTTTATACAAATATTCTAAGGCAAATTGGGATGATGTTTTGGTTTTAAATACAGACTTGGATTCTACTACAGATAATTTGAAAGATGGAATTAAAGTTTGTGAAGAATTGGGTATTAAACATATAGGTTCTGTTGGGTGTACTCAGGGAGCAATTAAACTTGCCGATGAATATTTAACTGAAAATAATATTGATGTAAATTGGATTATGTATTTTGAACACGATGTAGTTCCATTACAAGAGGATTTCTGGGATAGAGTAGATGAGGCGATAGAAAGTATAGATGGAATAGATGATAAAGTTGGTATGTTTGGTGCAAATTCGGTGTTGTATGTTTCACCTGATGGTAGAACTGATGGTGGTGGAAGTTACGACTATGGGTTGAAAATGTTAGGTGAAAGTGATTTCGATAGAAGAAAAAATGGAACAGCAAGTGCAAGGGGAAACTTAGTTAATGGGATTCATGAGTGGCCACATGCTGGTTGGTATAGGATATTACCAGACGAATATTATAAAACAGATTATTATGTTGTAGAAGTTCCAAATTGGACTTGTTCAGCTTTTAATCGAAAGGTATTCAGAGAATCTATTGTAGTGGATGAAAAGTTTATATTTAATTTATGGGCAGATGATTTAGCACATCAATATTTATATGCAGGATACATTAATATATCATTTAACGATTTAATGGTAGCACATGACCTTAATTTTTCAAAACCCATTAATATACATTCACCATCTGATATGGAATGGAAAAGAAAGGCAGGTAATCCACATGAAAGATTTATAGAAAAGTGGGGATGGGACTGGGGAGTTAGAAATAGAAATGTGAGAACAGAATTTAATATGTCATTTACAAAGTATATTGACAAACTTCAAAATGAATTATTTATGACTGAATTAAGTGATGGACCAAAAAAGATAGAGGATTTTATTAAATGATAATAAGTAAAAGAATTGGTATAATTGGACTTGGTTTTGTAGGAAGTGCAGTGAGGTACGGATTTTCACCAAATGTTGGGTGTGATGCTGAAATAAAGGTTTACGATAAAGATCCTAATAAATCTACACATACACTTGATGAGGTAGTAAATCAGAGTGATATAATTTTTATGTCAGTTCCTACACCTTCAAATAAAGATGGTTCTATCAATCTTGATATTGTAGATAGTGTTCTAAAAGGAGTAAATTCAATATCTAATAAGGATAGTATAGTGATTGTTAGGTCTACGGTTATTCCAGGTACTACAAGAAAATTACAAGAGAAATATCCAAAACTTAGATTAGTATTTAATCCTGAGTTTTTAACTGAAAGGTCAGCCAATTTTGATTTTATTAATCAGACAAGATTTATACTTGGTGGTAATAAGAAAGATGTGAAGGAAGTTGGTGATTTGTTTAGAGAGAGATTTGGTAGTACAATTGCAATTTTAGAAACTAATTATGAAACGGCAGAAATGATCAAGTATATGACAAACACATTTTTTGCTACCAAGATATCATTTCTAAATGATATGAAATTATTGGCAGACAAGTGTGATGTGATTTGGGAAGATGCAATAGAAGGATTCGTTAGGGATGGTCGGATAGGCCATTCACATTTAAATGTACCTGGTCACGATGGTAGATATGGATTTGGTGGTAGTTGTTTTCCGAAAGATATTCAGGCACTAATGAATTATGCTGATGATTTAGGTGTAAATATGAATGTATTAAAGGGTGCATGGAAAACCAATTTAAAAGTAAGACCTGAAAAAGATTGGGAAGAATTGAAAGGTAGGGCAGTAGTTGATGAGTAAAGTTATATATACTGCAATCATTGGTGGTTATGATACATTAGTAGAACCAGATTATAAACCCGATGGTTGGGATTTTGTCTGTTTCACGGACAGAGATTTAGAATCTGATACTTGGGAGATTAGAAAAACACTTCCACTTTATACAGACAATACGAGAACAGCTCGTAAACATAAGTTATTACCACATAGGTTATTTCCTGATTATGAGTATAGTTTATGGTTAGATGGTAATATAAAAGTTAGAGATGATGTGAATGAATTGTTAGGTCATCTTGATGGATGTAATTATGCAACCTATGACCATAAACAAAACCAATTAGATCCACGAGGTTGTGTTTATGATGAGGCATCAGCGATATTATATTATGGTAACTTGAATATGGAAAGAACTCCTGAACGAGGAATGTTGAATTATAAAGATGACCCAGAGTTAATTAAAAAACAAATACAAAGATATGTAGATGATGGATATCCTCCCGACAATGGATTGGTAGTTCAGATGGAAGTTTTAAGACGACACAATCAACAGGATGTAGTTGATTCTATGGAAGATCAATGGGTTGAGTTAAAGTATAATAGTAGAAGAGAACAATTAAGTTTTAATTATATAGCATGGAAGAATGATTTGAAGTTTAGTTATATTCAAGGTGATTCCCGAGATAATAAATATTTTTTAAATATGGGGGCACATTCAGGTAAAAAATGAAAGATATATTAAAAGGAATTCCCGATAAGAGGGAAGATAAAAATACAACATCATTAAAGTTTAAACAGGATATGATTGATTTTTTGGGTGATGATTATAAGGATAAAACTTGTTTGGAAATAGGTGCACATAGGGGATACACAACACGGATTTTAAGTTTTTTGTTTAAAAAAGTGATTTCTTGTGAAAATAATGATGAGCTAAGAAGTTTTTCTCAGAATCTAAACAAGGATAGAGATAATATTGAATATAATGATATGGATGTGTATAATACTCCGTGGAACTTTAGTAATATTGATGTAGTATTCATAGATTGTAATCACGAATATAATCATGTGATGAGTGATATAGGAAATGCTACAGAATTGGCAAAGAAAGGTCAAGAATTACTATTGATATTTGATGATTATGGTTTAGATAATCCTTGGAAAGGAGTAAAAGAGGCAATAGATGATTATTTATTCTTTCCAAACTTTAAAATTATAAAAGAAATAGGAGAACCGAAAGGTTCTGATTGTAACCCAAGAGTCAATTTGAAAGAAGTCGAGGGTTTAATCTGTACTTGGACAAATGAGTAATATAGTTTTTATGATGGATATTGATATTGGTGGTGAGGGTAGGTATGCATCTGAACGAAGGTCATCATATGAATATTCCATATCATCGTGGCAAAAATGGTGTGATAAAAATGATTGTGAATTATTTGTTCTTAATGATCTTGTATTTGATAATGAAAGGATGGGTATATGTTGGCAACGATATTATTTATTTGATATTTTAGAATCTAATGATATTGAATATGACCAGATTCTTATGGTAGATGCCGATACAATAGTACATCCTGATTGTCCTAATTTTTTCGAAGAAACAGGTGGTGACTTTGGTGGAGTGATGACAGATGGATGTTATGAATGGGTTAATAGGAGTGTAACAAATTATCACGATCATTTATTTAAAGACCAAGATAAACTTAAAACTTGGGAGTATATCAACGGTGGATTTCAGGTAGTGAATAAGAAACACAAACAATTTTTTCAAGATATTATTCTATTTTATTGGGAAAACTCAGATGCTATAATATACGCACAAGAAACATTCAAGGTTGGAACAGACCAAACTGTTCTGAATTATTTATTGAAAAAATATGATATTAAAGTTAAAATGCTACCTGTTTGTTATAATTTACAAGATATGTTTAAAAAGAGTTTATTACATATAAAAGAATATAGTTGGTGGCCAGATACATTAGACAATTTATATAATTCAGGATGGGTATATCATTTTAATTCAATTCCACAAAATAAAGAAAATAGAAATGCTAATTATTGGATAGAAAGAGTATATAAGGATTTATATGAGTAAGAGAATATATGTTGATATAGATGAAACAATCTGTTTTTATGAAGGAGTAGATAGATTGGGATATAAAAATGCAATACCAGATGAGGATAATATTGAAAAAATAAATAAGTTATATGATGAAGGTAATATAATAACTTATTATACTGGGAGGGGAACTACATCCAAGATAAATTATTATAATTTAACTAAACAACAATTAGACCATTGGGGTTGTAAATATCATAAGTTAAGCGTTGGTGAAAAACCAGATTATGATTTGTTAATATGTGATAAAACAAAAAGAATTGAAGAAATATGAAAATATTAATTACATCCGCAGGTGGCCCAGCAGCCATAGGAGTTATTAAATCATTACATAAGTTTGATGTTCAAGGTGAACATTGTATTGTAGCTACTGATATGAATGAGATGTCTGCCGGTTCAAAGTTGGCTGACAGAAGATATATTGTACCAGCCGCCGATGATGATGATTTTTTACCAAAAATTAAAGAAATTATTAACCACGAAAACATAGATTTAATTTTACCTACAAGTAATATGGAGATAGACCAATTTGATCAATTATCAGATATTACTAATGTATTCATGTCGGATTCTAAAACAATAAAACTTTGTAATGATAAGTGGAAGTTTTACAATAAAGTTAAAGATGATTTTGATATACCATATACTTGGCAAGATAACGATATTAAATGGATGGGATGTTTTGCCAGACCACGTTATGAATTAGGTGGTAGTCGTGGAACATTACATTGTAAAGACATACATCAATATATGTCTACATATAATAGTGATGTAGAATATATTTATTCAGATTATTTACCAGGCCAAGAATATACTATTGATGTTTTATGTGATATGGAGAAACCATTAGTTAGTGTGGTTAGAAAAAGATTACAAACTAAGGCGGGAATATCAACACATGGTGAAATCATACGAGATAAACATATTGAAAATGAGTGTAAAAGAATGTGTGAGTTTTTAGGACTGAAAGGACCAGTTTGTATTCAGATGAAAGATGACAAAAACGGTGTTCCTAATTTTGTCGAAGTAAATCCAAGATTTGGTGGTGGTACATATTTCACAACATTGGCTGGTGTTAATTTTGTAGAAATAATTATTTGTATTTTGGAAAATAAGCCACTACTTATTAATAGACCTAATCTTATAAAGGTTGTAAGGTATTTTGAAGAAATAGTTATATGAAACTTTTAAATTTCAATAATGTATTATGTATTTCACCACACCCTGATGATGTGGAAGTTGGTATGATGTGCACGGTATTAAAATATTGGGATACTAATTTTGATGTTTTATGTTTAACTAAAGGCGGTGCAAAAGGTTTTGATGAAACCAATGAACAAGATAGAAGAAAAGAAGTAAATGATGTGTGGGAAGTTACTCATCCACATAATGTAAACATATGTCATTCTAAATATGATTATTTTGAAGATACGAATGAACCTGGATGGATTAATTATATTGAGAATGAGTTTGTGAGAAAAAATGATTATGATTGTATATTTATTCCGACTGGAAATACAGATGATTCAATGTTTGAGCATAGATTTGTACATAAATTTGGAACGGCACTTTGTAGGTTTTCTAATATAGCATTAATTGAATATCAGGCATTCAGTACGTTGAATAGTTGGCAACCTAATTTTTTTGTTAGTGTAGAAGGTTATTACAATAAAAAAATACAATCGTTGAAATTATTTAAATCACAGAATAATAAAAGTTATTTTCAAAAGAGAACACTTGAGTCTTTTCATAGTAACTTTCAATGTAGTAAAAAAGGCTTGGGCTTGGTAGAACAATTTAAAATAATAGAATTATTTGGGGGGAGATAAAAAATGAAAATATTAATTACAGGTGGAACTGGAACTGTAGGGAAGGCACTCATTAGACAAAATGATAATGAGTATATTAATGTCAGTAGAAATGAAGAGAAAATATCTGAACTGAAAAGAGAACATCCAGAAGTAAAGTCTTATGTTGGTAACATAGAAGATAAAGGTTTATTACTTAGAGTGTTTAAGGATGTAAAACCAGATGTAGTGGTACATTCAGCGGCAATGAAACACATTGATTTGATGGAGACGAATCCTATCGCTGGTTGTCATATAAATGTAATGGGTAGTTTGAATGTTGTAGAGGCCAGTATTATAAATGATGTACCAATTACTGTTGGAATTAGTACAGACAAAGCCTGTTTGGCAGAAAGTGTATATGGGGCATCAAAGTATTTAATGGAACGAGTTTTTATGAATACTAATAATGATAATAATAGATTTGCACTTACAAGGTTTGCAAATGTAGCACATAGTAATGGTTCGGTGTTACCATTTTGGTTGAACTTAAAGAAAGAAGGACATCCACTTAAACTTACAGACCCAGATATGAATAGGTTGATATTTACTCAGAATGATGCAGCTCAGTTAATTAAGAGAACTATCAAATGGACAGAACAGCATGGTGGTGGATTTGTAAAGTCGTTTAAGATGAAATGTGTTAATATGTTAGATTTAGCCAAGGCTATTTCTGATGATATAGAAATAGTTGGTAAGAGACCTGGTGAAAAAACTGATGAGGATTTGGTATCTAAGAATGAGGTAAATAGGACTTATCTTTATGGGGATGATATTCATATTAGAATGGAAGAAAATGAACAAGATAATAAATTGACAGAACCATATAATTCAAAGTCGGCTCAAAAAATGACAAAAGAAGAAATGAAGGAACTGATAGAAGCATGAGATGTTTAGTTACAGGAGGTGCTGGTTTTATTGGTAGTCATCTAATCCCAAAACTTGTAGAACAAGGACACAGGGTAGTTTCCATTGATAATTATTCTACTGGTAAAGAAGAAAATCACCAAGATGGATGTACTTATTTTAGTGGAGATATAACAGAAATTCCTGATTATTCATATTTTATGAGTAATGTAGATGTGATATATCATTTGGCATATCCGTATGGAGTTGATGGTATGGGATTGGATCAGGCATATTTAGATACGGGATTTAATGGGACTTATAATCTATTGAGGTGGTCAGTTAAAGATAATGTAAAGAAATTTGTAAATGTATCATCAGTATCGGCATATGGAATAATTGAAGAAACACCAGTTACAGAAGATATGGTTGGTAAACCTTATATTCATTATGGAGTTACAAAAAAGGCATCAGAAGATATTTGTAATATATTCAAGGGAACATACGGATTAGACACGGTAAATCTTAGATTGTTTTATGCCTATGGTGAGAGATATGCAACATTTGACCATAGTGCATTAGTTAATTTTTTAGACAGGGTAAAGAAAGGTAAGAACTTATTAATTTATGGTGATGGAAAACAATTGAGGTCATACACTTATGTATCAGATATAGTAGAAGGTATAATAAGTTCTATAAATGGTAAAGGTAATGGGGAAATATATAATATAAGTGGTGGTTCAGTTTGTAGTATATTAGAATTGGCAGAAATAGTTTTAGATGTTACTGAATCAGATTTGGAAATAGAATTTGCACCACAATCTGAATATAGATGGTCTGATGAATGGGTTAAGATACCATTGGGTTTAACAGCAAAAGATGAGAATGGTAATTGGTATGATGAAAGAAATTATGTAGCAGATAATACTAAGGCATTAAATGATTTTGGTTATGATCCCAAAATAGAATTGAAGGATGGGATTAAAAAAATGTGGGATTGGATGAATAAATGAGAATAGCCTTTTTTACAGAGGGTGGTTATCAAGGTCAAGTTCCAAGAAATCATACAAATATTAGAACTGATATGGCATGGGTTTGTTCATTAGATGCAGTTCATCATCCTATTTTTACATTACATGAAATACCAGATAACTCTTATGATGTTGGTATTATTATAGTTCCGAAACGAAGAAGAAAATGGTTGGCACCAAGTTCGGGCAATGAGAACTTATTAAAATATCCTATTGTGGAGAACATGAAACGAGTTTGTGGTAAAGTTGCAGCAATGCAAGAGGCTTGTCTGTGGTATTGGCAAGACGACACGATAGAGGAACAGGTTTGGTATTATAATTTAATATCAGAAATGGATTTCCTTTTCGTACATAATGAGATAGACAAACATTATTTCAGGGGATTAACTGAATTACCTTGTGAGGTTTTACAATCTGTTATAATTGAAGATGGGTTGAAACTATCGGATAAAAAAGATAGGGGTGTAATGATTGGTGGTAATTTCGTTAGTATTTATAGTGGATTCGATTCTATGGCGATAGCCAATGAATACACAAATGATATTTGGGCACCATCAATGGGTAGAAAACAAGACAGAGAAGAAGAATTGGTAAACATATTACCTTATGTGGAATGGAGTCAATGGATTTATGAGTTGAGTAGATTTGAGTTAGGAGTGTTTCCAACTCAGAATGTAGCAGCAGGTCAGTTTGCACTTAATTGTAGTTTCGTTGGCATACCGTGTGTCGGTTATGAGAGTTTAGATGAACAAAGAATATTACACCCGAGTCTATCTGTACCACATTATAATTTAGATAGGGCACGAGGATTGGTTAAGAAATTAAAACAAGATAAGGATTTCTATGACCAATGTGTGTACGAAACAAGAGATTTATACTTAAAAGAATATACAGAAAAAGTATTTGTCAGTAAAATGAATAAAGTATTTAGGAAATTATTATGAGCGACAAAGTAATTAGTTTTATACAACCAAGTAGAAACAATCTAAAATATTTGAAGTGGTCTTACAATAGTATAAGAAAACACTTAGGATACAGACACGAGATTTGTTGGGCCGATGATTTCTCTGATGATGGAACTTGGGAATGGATGAAAGAGATTAAAGATAAAGACCCGAATGTAAAGATACATAGGAATGAAGGTCCTACAAGATTAGGACACACAATATTATATGATACATTGGTGGATATCGCAACAAATGATATTGTGATGATTTTTCATGCTGATATGTACGCCTGTCCAAATTTAGATACAGAGATGCTTAAACATTTAGAACGAGGTAAGGTAGTAAGTGCAACGAGAATAGAACCACCACTACACCCTGATGGACCCGAAAAGATATTGGAAGATTTTGGTATAGAACCAGAGGAGTTTGATGAACAAGGATTATTGAGATTTGTATCAGACCACGTTGGAACACGAGAAGATGAAACGACTCGTGGTATATTCGCACCGTGGGCAATGTACAAGGAAGATTTTCAATCTATTGGTGGACACGACCCATTATACGCCCCACAAAGTAAAGAAGATTCAGATATATTCAATCGGTTTGTATTAGCAGGATACGATTTGATTCAGACTTGGAAAGGATTAGTCTATCATATGACAAGTCGCGGTTCAAGATTCAAAGATGGTGCTATGAGAAATCCTGCAGGTCAAGTCTTTATGAAAGGTAGAGAATCATCAGAGTGGTTAGCACAAAACCTTAGAAGTACAAGAAACTTCATTCGTAAGTGGGGACATATGGTTAATCATGATGCGTTATTATATCCTATAATTCCACCGAAATATGATGTGGGGTTTAAAGCCTATAGTTGTGATTATAATATGTTGAAAGAGTTAGAACCTTGGTGCAGTAGGATATATTTAGATTTACGAAATTCTGATGATATGACAAAGTACAGAGAAGAAGAACAGCCAAATACAGATTTTGATTTAGGTGATAGAATGAAATTATACGGAACAGCAGATTTAACTAACTATCATGATATAATTGTTGAGTTTGATTGTCAAAAATTGACACCCCAAAACTTTCAGATATTAGTGAACTTATCAGAGATACTTCAAGAGAGCGGTGAAGTCGGTGAGATGGAACTGGAAATATTTAAGTTTTATATAAAATCACTTGATAGTTATGAAAGAGAGTTAATAAATGTCGTATAAAAATTATATTACAGAAGTACCTGATTTTCCAATAGAAGGTGTAAGTTTTAAAGATATATCACCTTTACTGGCTAATCAAAAATTATTTGAAGAATGTATTGATGAAATGGGATTGTTAGTTGATATGCCTGATTATTGGATTGGAATAGATGCTCGTGGGTTTATATTTGCATCTGCACTTTCTATGATACATGGTGGTGGAGTTGTAATGTGTAGAAAGGCTGGTAAATTACCACCAACGGTTTTTAGTCATAGTTATAAAACAGAATATAGTGAAGATACTATACAAATCAAACAAGGTAGTGGAACGGCAGTTATAGTAGATGATGTGCTGGCAACTGGTGGAACATTAGAGGCCACTAATTATTTAGTTAAGACAGCAGGTTATGATGTTATAGACAATTTGGTATTAATTGATTTAAAATATGTTCCAAGAGTAGAAGATTTTAATTTAGAAGTAAGGAGTTTAATAAGTTATGAGTGAGTATTCAGGATGTGATGACTTTACACCATTAACAAGGTCATATAAAAGAGCGTGGTTTGAAGAAAAGTTATTTGTGGATACATATGGTAGAGCACCAAATCTATCAGATGTCCCAATGACCTATATGACACGAAGTGAAGCGTTTAAGAAACGAGGTTACAATCGTAATCAAATCAATAAATTATGGGAAGAGAGAAATAAAAATGAATTATAGAAATTTAACTATATTGTCAATGATGGTATTGGCAGTGATAACAAGATTATTACCACATCCACCAAATGTGGCACCAATAACAGCAATAGCTCTATTTGGTGGTTGTTATATCAAGGATAAGAATTTGGCACTGGCCTTACCATTACTCTGTATGTTTATAACTGATTTGTTTTTAGGATTTCATGTTATAATGCCATTTGTGTATATGTCATTTATGATGATTTCATATATTGGTATAAATTCTAAAAAGATAGGTAACGGAACAATATTTGGTAGTTCATTATTATTCTTTTTGGTTACAAACTTAGGTGTTTGGTATTTAGGATATCCAAATACATTAGCAGGTTTGGTAAGTTGTTATACATTAGCATTACCATTCTTTATTAACACATTAATTGGTGATTTATTCTTTTCTCATACTCTTGGTTATTCATTCAGTAAGTTAAAAGAAAAGTATCCAGTATTAGCATAGGAGATAAAATGGAAAACAGATATAGATTCATATTATTTTTTTTATTGGGATTCTTTATGATGACTATGATTGGCTGTACCAATCCAACATCATCAAATGAACAAACAGTACAAGAATGGGTTTTTGTTGCAAACGAAGGTAATTTTGGTGCAAGTAATGGTTCAATATCTATGATAAATAATGATGAAGTTTATCATATAGAAGAAGTAGGTGATGTAGTACAATCATTAGAAGTCTATGAAGATAAACTATTGGTGGTAGTAAATAATAGTCATATGATTAAAGTCTACGATATATCAGAAGGTGGTTTGAAATTACCTGGAATAGAAATATCAACAGGCAACTCAAGTCCAAGAGAACTTGTGGTAGTAGATGATAAAGTATATTTTACTAATTGGAATACTAAAGATGTAAAGGTATTAAATCTATTCAATTATAATATAGAAACTTCTATACCAGTTGATGGACTACCAGAATCAATAGTTTCAGATGGTTCATATCTTTGGGTAGGTATTATGATGAATGAAGATTATAGTTCGGCAAGTAGTGTAGTCAAGATTGATATGAATACTAATTCAGTAGTTGAAACATACGAGGTAGGATTAGGACCAACTTCATTGGTAGTAGATGAGAACGAGGTTTATGTGGCAAGAACATTCTATGATGAGAATTGGATTCCATTTTATGGTTCAAGTAAGATAGATGGTTCTGATATTACAATAAACAATTATGGGGTAGGAGTTGCCTGTGGTGGTTCAGTAATGAAATATAATAATGAGATTTATCGTTCATACGATGGTGGAATTGCACCATTAGAATATAACTTGGATATTAGGACATCTTCAAGGATAGGTTCATACGACCAATCCCAAGTCTATTCAACAGAGGTTATAGGAGATTACATTTATTTTGGTATTACAGATTACACAGAAATGAATGTAGTAAAAGTCGTAGATGTTAATGGTAATGAAGTATCATCATATGATGTTGGATTATTACCTGGTGATTTTTCAGTATGGAGAAACAATGATTAGAACAGCAGAGTTTGTATCACCTGGTCATCCAGATAAGATATGTGATAGAATATCCGATAGGATTTTGGATATTTGTTTAGAACAAGACCCCGAATCAAGAGTGGCAATAGAAACAGCAGGTGGTCATGGTTCAGTTCATTTGACTGGTGAGATAACCACAAATGCAGAATTAGATTATGAGTCAATAGTAAAAGAAGTGAGTGGTATTGATAAGGTTACTCACAATGTAGTGAAACAATCCAATGAGATTGCTCGTGGTGTTGATGTTGGCGGAGCAGGTGACCAAGGTATTATGGTTGGTTACGCTTGTGATGAGAATGATGAATATGTACCAGAAGAATATAGATTGGCAAGAAGTTTGTGTAGATATATTTATGAGAAGTTTTCATATGATGGTAAAACACAAATTACGATAGATAAGTATAAAAAGATAACACATATTGTAGCAAGTTTTCAAAATGTATCAAAAGAAGAATTAGAACAATTAGTAGTAGAGTGGTTAGATTATAAAGTAGATGGTATAACGATACATTGTAATCCAGCAGGAGATTGGACACAAGGTGGATTTGATGCAGATGCAGGATTGACTGGTCGTAAGTTAGTAGTAGATAACTACGGGCCACGAGTACCAATAGGTGGTGGAGCATATAGTGGTAAAGATCCAAGTAAGGTTGATAGAAGTGCAGCATATATGGCAAGACATATTGCAGTTAAAGAGTTAAAAAAACAAGGGTTGAGAGAATGTTGGGTATATTTGAGTTACGCTATTGGTGAGAAAGAACCATTACAAGCAACTTGTAGTGATGGTCATTATAATTTGGATATTTCGAAAAAGTATCCAGTCTATCCAAATGAAATAATTGATTTTTTAGATTTAAAGAAACCTATCTATTATGAAACTTCTCAATGGGGAGCATATGGAAATGGTTTCAGATGGGATATAGATGAGTAAAAGAAAAATGTGGAAAGATGCAGATATATCACTTCTGAAATCTTTACCAAACTTAGATGGTGAAAATCCATACGAATTAAAAATGAAACAACCTGAATTAACATTCTTGGGAGTGTATGAACAACCTGATTTTGCTACATTGTATATTTTGATGCATCCTAATGGTAAAATAGTTGAGTTAAAATCATTGAAGATATATCTACAACAATATAGAGATATCATAATATCATACGAGAGATTAACCAATGTGATTTACGACCATATGATGGAAGTTTACACACCACAAAGATTACGACTTGTGTTGGATTGTATGCCACGAGGTGGTATTATGTCAAGAGTTACTATTGATTCTGATTGGGGTGTAAAGGGTGGAGATGAAAAATACAATAGCTGGGGTGAAGATGTTTGGTAAAGATGAGATATTAATTGTATGTGCACTTGAAGAAGAAACTCAAGATCAGTTGGGTGATTACTATCCAGATGTTATTTATACGGGTGTAGGTAAAGTAAATGCTACTTATAAACTTACGGGTTGGTTAGAAGGGTTTGGTGAATATATGCCATACAAGATAATAATCAATTATGGAACAGCTGGTAGTAGAGAATTACCAATAGGTGAATTGGTAGATTGTACGAAGTTTACACAACGAGACATGGATGTAACAGGGATGGGATTTATGAAAGGACAGACACCATTTGAAAATGATGTTCCTATTGCATTGGACTATGACCATGTTGAATTTAATCCTATTGGTAATAAATTGAGATGTGGTACAGGAGATAACTTTGTACAGACAGATGAAGATACTTATAGTGATGTATATGATATGGAAGCATATGCATTAGCTAAAGTATGTCATCATTATGATATCAATTTTATATCATTTAAGTATATTACAGATAATGCTAATGAACATTCACCAGTAGATTGGAAAGATAATTGTTCAGATGGTATTAGTCAATTTAAAGAAAGGGTATTGGATAAAATATGAAATGTTTAGTTGTTGGTGGTGCTGGTTTTGTAGGTACTAACCTAATAAAAAGATTATTAAAAGATGGAAACGAAGTAGTATCAGTAGATAATTACTCAACGGGCAAAAAAGAGAATCATCAAGACGGCTGTCGTTATTATGATTACGATGTGTCGAGTCAACATACTCTTGGGATTTATGTAGACTACCAAAGTTACCCTGTTTGGAGAGAGGATGAATATTCAACAATCTTTCATCTCGCGGCATTACCAAGAATACAACCATCAATAGAATACCCACATAAATCAATACTTAATAATTTCGTGGGCACTCTGAATATGCTAGAGCTTGCCAGACAAAAAGATATTCCTTTTGTTTATGCAGGTTCGAGTTCTAAACATTATAGTTTATATGGTAGCCCATACGCCTGGTCCAAGTGGAGTGGAGAGGAGTTGTGTAAGTTATATAGTAGTGTATATGATGTTAGTACTTCAATATGTAGATTTTATAATGTGTATGGTCCACATCATTTAACAAAGGGTGATTATTGTACGGTGATTGGTATATTTGAAGAACAATATAAAAAAGGACAATCATTAACTATTACTGGTGATGGGGAACAACGGAGAGATTTTACTCATGTTGAAGATATTGTTGATGGGTTGGTTAGAGTACACAGAGGAATGCATGGTGAGATAGATATGGGATATTTTGGGGCAGAGTTTGAATTAGGTCGTGGTGTTAATTTTAGTATAAACGAGATAGCCAATATGTTTGGTGATGATTATCCAAAGAAATATATTGATGCTAGACCTGGTGAATATCCCACTACTTTATGTGAGGATATATCATTACCTGATTGGAATCCCACCAGAGATATCAAAGATTATATTAGTGATTTTGTTGAAACAGATGGATTTTTTAACGAATAAAATTAAATGACTTACTATTTATTGTTGGAAGGTGATTCTGAAAAGGACGCCTATTATGACTCAAATGTTTTAGGAGAAGAAAGTTTTGGAACGTTTTATACAGGTCAAGGTTTAGTAGCCTTGAACAATATAGTGAATAACAAACCTGAATTACTCAAGACCATCAAGATTCTTGATGAGACTAAGAAATCGTACACCCTTACAAAATTTTTTGACATTTTATCTAAATTAAATATAAAAAGTCCTTGACTTTTATTGCGCTATTTCGTAAGATCGTACATAACGGAGAAGTATAATGACTGATTGGAAACAATACGAAGAGTATGAAGAAGAACTTCATAATGAAATTACTAAGAAATCTGTTAATAAAACCAAGAAAAAGAAAACTTGGAAACAGATTACTGAGGAAAAGAGTAGAGATCAGTCAAAGAAACAATGGCAAAAGAAAAGGAGAAAGTCAAAAAATGAGAGAAGTACTAAGTAGTCTTGTATTTTTATTTTTAATAGGATGTGAAACATCAACAATATCAGGACCTGAACAGAAAATACCTGTTTGGGAACTACCAGTAACGGTTGAACTCGATACGAGATTGGAAATGGATGGTAATGGATTTTATCATTTGGATATAGATGAAGAAAACTGGCAAACATTACATAGGTTGTCTGGTCATGTTTATAGAGATGGAGAACCATTAGAAGGATTTAAAGTAAATTGGGCATCATCTCATTATTGGTATTTAGGGGATACACTCGGATATATTGTAAATACTTATTTAAATGATGAAGGAGTGTATGTATCAGTAGATACTTCTTATATGATAGGATTTGATGGAATGGAAGTACCTACAATTAATCCAGCAAGTTATAGTAATGGTGATGGAGAAATAAATACAATGATAGCACCAGTAAAAACTATGGTTGGGGATACGATTGTTATTGGTTTAGCTTATTATGGACCAGAGAGTCTTGAGATAGATGATATGCCAGAATTAATCGAGGAGTATTTTAGTATTGTTTTAAATTAGGAGAATAAATGTGAAATATGTGTTGGTGGATAAAGGGGATAATATTATCACCACAGCTGACCTTGCTAGTAATGTAGGGTTAAGTGGTGCAAAAACATACTTTCGTGGTATCAAACAAATAGACAAAAAAGAGTTTGATAATTTATGGAAAGTAATGACAAGGGATGAGTATGATAGAATACTGGAGATGGGGTTGAGAAAGCCATCATCACACGGACAGATAGAATGGTGGAAAGAAGATAAAGAAATAATAGATGATGAATTAAAATTTTAGAAAAGAGAAAGGTTATGAGTAAAAAAGATAAACTAACTCCTGAACAAGAGAAGGAGTTAATCATGTTAGCAGCCGAAATCGAGGCTGAAGCAATAGCAATGAAAATGGATTACGATGAGAATCCATCACAAGAAAGTGGCAGTGTTGTTCACATACATCAAGAGAGTCCATTGTTAGATGATGAAGATGAGAAATTAGGAACTCAGGCTCTCGTTAGTAGTTCTCAAATACTTGCCAAAGAAGTTAAAAAACAAAAGAAGAAAAAGAATGGAGATAAAAAATGACAGAAGTATTATGGGTATTTGTAGGAATTATTATTGGTAGTTTTAGTGGAATACTTACTATTTCACTACTTACTGCAGGTAAGTTCGAGGACCAACAGAATGAAATCTATGATTTAAGAGTTCAACGAGAATTACTTAAAGGTGAGATTGAAAGGTTAAATAAACCAAGACGGAAACCAACACCAAGAAAGAAACGACATTATAGACCAAGAAATAAGGGAAAGAAGATATAATGGGATTAGATAGTTTATTGGCAGGTGTAATGTTATTCAGTTCATTTGCAGTAAGAACACCAAATGTCCAACCAAATCCAGATGACTACGAGGTTAGTATTGGAGTAGGACATGAAAACTATTTTATCAATCGTCAATGGGAAAGGGAACTCGGTGAGTTCTATCTTGATGACTTGGTATGGTTTAAATATGATGATAAGTCTTTTATATATTTCAAACCAGAGTACATGGATAAGCAAAGTCAAGGAGTCAAGTATTTAAAACTTGACTATCGTTTTCCATATAGGGGTGCAACATTTGGATTTACTACTCGTTCTACCAACGATGGATTGAATGAGTATGAAACATTTGCATCAGTTGGTATGAGTAAGAAGAAGAAATATAGAGATGGTAAGGTTGAAGTAGAAGTTACATTTGATGGATACGCCCCACCAAACGAAGAAGGAGATTTCAAGACATTTGAATATGAAGATAAATTCAAAGTGTCGTGGAAACTTACAGACAAGGTTAGGGTATATAATCAAGGAGAGGTATCTAAACTAAAGGGTAAGGAATATTACAAAGGTAAAATCGGTATAGAAGTTAGTCTATAATTCATTTCATTTATATTTATAGTTGTAATAAATAGGAGAAGTTATTATGGCTAATGTATCAACAGGACCAGATGAAGTACATGGTGGAGACGGACTACCAGATTGGATGCAATTTTCAATCACAGTAGCAATATTTGGTTTATTTGTATGGATTATATGGTTATTATTTCACTCTACATTAGATGACAAATTCAGAGATTTAATGAATATCATCGTGGGTGGTTTTTTGGCATCATTTGGTAAAGTGGTGGACTTTTGGTTCAAACACGATAGTAAGAAAAAATCAAGTGGTGTAGTTAAATGTACAGGAGGAAAGTAATATGTTGACTAAATTTGATGATATTATAGAAATCACATTACACCACGAAGGTGGATATGTTCACGACCCGACAGATTTGGGTGGTGAGACTAATTTTGGAATAGCAAAGAGATTCTATCCTGATGTGGATATTAAGAACCTTACAAAAGAAGGTGCAAAGGAAATCTATAAGAAAGACTATTGGGATAAGAATAAGGTAGATGATTTACCAGATGATTTGAAACATATCTTTTTTGATATGTGTGTGAATCAAGGTAGAGGAACTGCCGTAAAGGTATTACAACGAGCAATAAATGGTAAAGGTGGTGATTTAAAAGTAGATGGTGGATTTGGACCTGGAACAAAAGGTGCATTAGATAAGTATAAACCTTCATTGGATAGAGTTCGTTGTTACAGACTAAAACACTATTATGATTTAGTAAATAGGAAACCAGAACAAGAGAGATTTTTGTTTGGGTGGTTTAAACGAGGTTTAGAAGTATAACGGATATAAGAGGATAAGAAATGAAGGTTATAGACGAAATATTGTTATTTATAATACAATTACTACATTGGATATTCCTTGTGTTAATTGGAGTGGCTGTACCATTAGTTATTATTTGTGAACCATTCTATATATCACTACCAATATGTGCATGGATAATGCATTTGGCATTTAGTAGAACCTTAGATTGTCCTTGGACACGATTAGAAAACTATTATAGGAGTAAAACTGGTAGAAAAGAGATTGGTGGTTTTATTTCACATAATTTAAAATTATTGGGATTGAAGAAAAAATAATATATACTCTATTTATTATCGAAGTGAAAATTCACATCACTCAGAGAATGGGGAGCATAGTTACTACGAACGGTAGAACTCTTATGTTCTAAAGCATATAAGATACCCGCTCTACTCTGTCTTGGTGTGATTACATTAATTACCAAATGACAAATGATATATTTATAGGAGAGAGGCCGTGTCTTTAGATTTAAAAATGGAGAAACTTGTGAACGGACAAGATAAAAAAGATTTAAATGTCATATTAGAACGAATGGATCAAGCTGATAGAGACAGAGATAAGATTCATCAAGACATTAAGTTTATCAAAGAAAATTTATTCAATCCACATGATGGATTGTGGACAGAAACCAAACAGAATACTCAATTCAGAACGGATACTAAGAAGTGGCGTGGAGTAATAGGGGCAGGTTTCGTAGGGTTATTTTTTAAACAAGTCTATGACTTATTCGTATAGGAGAAATATTATGTGTGAATGTCCTAAATGTGAAAATTGTATGTGTGAACTATGTGATTGTAAGGATTGTGAGTGTCCTAATTGTACTCACGAATAAAGATTTTTATTAACGCGTTAGAATATTGGAGAAACAATATGAGAACAATATTAACAGGAATCCTATCTCTATTTATCTTCTTCGGTTCTGTTCCAACAGTACAAGCATCAGATATGAGCAATAAAGCTAGTATGGAAGAAGTAAAGAAAAAGAAGAAGAAAAAAGGTAAGAAGATTGGTAAAGGTGGTGGTAAGAAAAAGAAGAAAGGATTCTTTTCAAAAGTGTTTGGTTCTAAGTAACCAATTCCAACAACAAAACCTCATTAGATAATTTAGTGGGGTTTTTTTGTGCCGTGTTATAAATATATATATATTAATTCAGTTTCATACTACTTATATAAAAGGTGGGTGAAAAAGAATACGCGTGACAACGAATACGCATGACACCCACACATAGTAACCGACCAATCGTTAGGACGAGAGACCTTTCGAAACAAGTTTCTCAAGGAGGCTCAGTCCTCAGCCACGATTCGGTCAAAGGAGTAGTATGGGAATAAGTAAAAGGAGTTTCTTTACACGAAACACGAAGAGATTAGTATTATCTATATTGATTACTGGCTTAAAGTTTACAGTCAATATGCTAACATTAGGGATAAGCTTCTTAACGAAGAAATCCCTACCATTAGTAGATGACTTATTCGAATCAAAAAGTGATGAGTTCTATCCAAGTGATGATGAGAGAACCGAGGCAATAGAAAGAAGTAAATATGTTGTGGAGCATAGTCCATACGATTCAACAATAAAATATTAGATTGGGATTTGTTGAATCGTTTATAAATGTGGTGGTGGTGACAATCGGTCATTTTGGTTATTTGACCCGTTGTCTATATTGTGTTGTTTCAATAATTGATTGAGAGAGAACCCAACACAACGAAACACCACCATTGCAATAATTCCGAAACGGAACACCAAATAGTTCAAATATTCCGAGACGGAACACCATATACATACCAAAACGAAAGGAAACCACGCCGTGATACTTAATAAAAAAAGTATTATGATTACTTTACAATTTATTATTTGTGTACTCATTGGAATAGAAGTTTCATTTGAACCCAATCCATACATACACCAACTTGTAATTATAATGACTATTTATATAATACTTAAACATAACTTAGATAATAAGTTGTTAAACATATGGGAGAAGTACTTTGGGTAAAAATGAAATGGGTGGAGATTGGCAATACTATCAATTACAAAAGAAGATAGATAATATAGAAGATTTACTTGGTGAAGTACTTAGACGACTTGGTAAATTAGAATATAGTGGTGAAATAAGTTTTAGTGATGGACAATCCATATGGGGTTCAAGTAAGAAAAATGTATCTATTTCATTACACAAGAAGGATAGGTGGGATAGACTCAAGGATACACAAGGGGCGTTTAAAATAGACAAGAAGGTAAAAGAAGATGATTAGTAAAATGATATTGTTTTGGATTGTACTAATAGGTTGTCTATATATATTGAGTACAATAGAAGTTGAACTGGATGATAAAAAACCAAAAGGACTAAATTTAGTATATTAATATGAAGATAGATACAGACTTAAAAGGTAAACAATGGATTAGTTGGGGAGATTTAATCCTTACTTGGAACGAAATAGTTATGATAATTCTCTTTATATTAGTAGCATCTAATGGACTATATCACCTATATATTAAATAACCCTTCAATAGACCATATTATTATTTATCTTTTAGTTCTGATAATTTTAGATTACTTAGTACAAGAGATATTCTGATATATGTGGGGGGAGTCCTACGGCCAATCTACTTAGTCAATTTTAAATACTTCTTAAATCGAGATACAATTATAACGGCAATTTGTTTTCTAACTTCTTCTTGATTGTAATGAGCTTGGGATAGGGCCTCAAGGTTAGTCTCTATGAGTTCTTGTAATTTCTTAAAGTGTTCTATGTGATATTCCATTTCTTACCTCTTTTTTAATAAATATTATTTAGGTACAGAATTATTCCAAACTTCTATATATTCAGGTATATGAATTATAAACGAAAGTCCTATCAATACGAACACCAATAGAACAAATAACTTCTCTTTAATATCATCATCCAACATAATCTTACTCCTATAATAAACTATAAATATCTTATTTTTTTATATATATCCTATTTATATTACATAAGATGACAACCTTCTCTGTTAAGAGAAAACTTATGTACAACGAACCAAAATCAGAATGGGATGTACTCATAATGTTGATACTTTGTATCCTATGTGTATGGTGTTTTTCCTACATTCGTAGTAAAAAATAATCACCTCACATTTTAAGGGGAATAAACTCTTATTCACCTTAACCAATCTTGATATCTCAATATGAGACATCAAATGGTTAGTATCACTAACCACTTCAACCCACCACAACCCACACTTAACCCTATCAAATCTACCACTATTCTTTAACTATACTGTGCGTGTGTCTTTATGTCATACTTTTCGGCTCGGAACCAGTTTTACTGGGGTTTAGTGTCAAATATGTCATATTGACAGGCCATTTCAATGAAAAATATTCATCTAACGGCTGGATTCCCTACTTTGATATGACACAGCCACGATATATTACAATTATTTAGCTCATTTATTCCTTATTGAGACTGGAACCCGAAAAATAATAAAAAAATAGCTTGACTTTCTCATATATTTGTCGTAAGATCGGTATGTTGAGAGATACGG
>Ga0208790_1000105_pt1 | contig 45201 bp, 54 predicted proteins | sample 10_taG_FD_184083 | JGI IMG/M metagenome (GOLD analysis project Ga0208790, IMG submission 184083) | Marine viral communities from the Subarctic Pacific Ocean - 10_ETSP_OMZ_AT15264 metaG (SPAdes) (version 2) | ecosystem: Environmental > Aquatic > Marine > Oceanic | place: Pacific Ocean | collected... | reverse complement strand
TCTTTTCCTGCCTCTTACAATTCTTACAATCTTTAACGGTCATAGTTAGTGGGAGAAGGAAACAGGAAGTAAGTCCCGCTTAGGGGCGAAGTCTGCTTTAGGGTTCATTTCATAGTAGAAATTGATGCGAGTTTGGAACTTTTTAAACCATGACTCCAAGTCCTCGCTATTCATAGTGACGGCCTTCCATCCTTTGCGGGTCCTAGCACCAACAGCAAGGATAACTGCTGCATCGCACTCTTTACCTGTCATCTCTCTGTACGCGTTCCAGTACGCTGCTATTTGGAGTCGATACTTGTCGTAGACGTCTTTACCGGATTTCCAATCACAGATGACAAGGTTTCCTCCGATCTTTGCGATAGCATCAACTGTTCCCGCATAACCCCATTCCTTAGAGTAAAGTTCCGTCTCCAGCTCAATAAACTCCGGAGCGGATTCCGCATGCCACTCCATATAGTTACAGATTCTCTTCCACTCGAAATCATCAAAATTCTTTTTCTCCATCTCATCTCCCTCCTCTTTAGAATACCAATGCAAATCCAAACCTCTATTGTAATCCTCAATCGCTTTATGAACGCTGGTTCCACGCTCAGCAGCCATGTAGAGAGCAAACCTGGCCCCGTCGATACCTTTACTTTGAACTTCTTCTGCTTTGAACTGTTCGAGGAATGGGTTCTTTGGTTCTGTGGCATCGGCGATAGAGGTTACTGATGGATAGAATGCCTCAAAGTCTTCTTTGAAGCCGTCCTTTTTCTTTTCAATAATATGATACACCCTCTTGTCGATTGTGTATCGCTTCTCGATGGAAGCTTTAGGTTGGTTCTTTTTATCAGCCATAGTTAGAAAATGATAAGTAATAAGCAAAGTATTGTGAGAGCAACGACTACTGTACGTAGTCCCCTCACCTCACGCCTCAGCGAAGAGTTTCGCATAGCCACCCTTGCGGCTCGTCTCTCTAAAGACATATTGTTAGATGTGTTTTCCATATAGGGGCACTGTACAGTACCCCTGTACACTGTGCAAGTGTTTACTTACTGAGGGATAACTCGTGCAACTGTAGCGTTGCATGAAGTGTTATCCTCTCTATCCATAAAGAATAAATCACCGCGCTTAGTCCAACGCGCGTTCATTGTATCTTCAAGTGAGAAGACACCCCTACATTTTGGATTGTCCGATTGGAGTAGTACCTTGTCGTGGTACGCAAAGACCCCCATGTTCATCATATCCTGGGAGAGAGCGATGACCCTATCACCTTCTTTAGCAGCTACGCACACGTCGCGTAGTGATGCTCCGATACAAGGTGATGCGTCAGTCTGTCCAACCTCCGGGTTGTACGACGTGACATAGATTGAATACTCTGGACCAAGGTTTAAGCTCGATGCCGCAATATCAGATTCTAATGTACGTATTGTATCGCGGGCCAAGTTTGCCAGCTCTACTTGTCTGTTCATAATAGATAAAGCACCCGTCCCATAGTCCGTACAGTGAGTCCGGAACAGAGACGCTTGCTTGTGCCATTCCTCTTTTCGCTCTGCGAGTCTGCGTGTGTGATATGCAATCTCTTCATCTCTTTGAGACTGTGGCATAACACCTTCTGCCAAAGCTACAGGTGGTACGCCAGTACCTTTAATAAGAGCGAGACCAAATACCAAAAGGAATAGCAGTATGCCGATGAGGGGTAGTGTGTTTCTTTTCATGTGTGTGAGTATGTAACGAGTAAAACAAGTCTTCATAGAATTAGTAAACGTATGGAATAAGATTCAGCGTACCAGATACGCCGAGCAAATATCCAATGATACCATGTAATGAAATGATGCCGATGTATAGTATGTATTTTGTCATGTGTGTATTGTTTATTATTGTCTAACTACTGCGCATCGCGTTCTCTTTCGGCGATGCACTTTGGATGCCTACATGAATGGCAGTCCTCAATAGCGCATGTGCACTTTTGCATAAGGTGGAGGGGAAAAGAATGAATACAATCATTGTACACTATACAGGTGTACAGTGTCAATAGCTTAATCGAAGCTGTAATGGTCAACCATGCCACTTCCTTGGCATTGGGGGCACGTCCTCCGTTCATGGCGCACATTACCAGGGCTTCTCCGTTGCCTCGTCCGTGTATGCCGGACACGACCTTCAGCTTGTTTGTTGGCATTTGCCTGTGCCCGCTTGAACGCATCTACCAAATCATCAACGTCTTGGTCTCCGGACCAACCACCATCAAATCCTCTCATACCTTGCCTGTGGAAAACCTGCTCCGGCTCACCCATACCCTTACCGTCTTTCAATAACTCATACGCTGCATTTATTTTTTTATAAGTTTCCTCACTCCCGCCTCTATCCAGGTGATGCAGCTTACTCAATTTTCTGTACGCTGCTTTAATATCATCTAAGCTTGCGCCCCTATCTAAATCTAAGATGTCATACGCGTCACCCCGTTCCTTTGACATGTGGACGAGGTGTATCAATGATGACTTCTATAAACCCGTCCGGCGTGTGGATAACTTTAACAATCTCTGCAAGTACACCCCCTTTTTCCAATTCCTCGCTTTTCTCGCTCTTCATAAAATCTCCAACACGGGGGTCGGTGAAGAGTTTTGAAGCAAAAACTTCCTCTTTGAGACTTTTATCCAATGGTGTTACTGTTATCTGTAGCATTGTATGTATTGTAGTCTGTTGGATAGCACTATGCAAATGTACACCCTGTACATTACGAATCCCAATTTGAGTTTTTCAGTGGGGTTTACAATGTGACCCCCAAGGGTTTACAAAGTTATTTTTGCTGGTTTACAAAAACGCCCACGTACCAAAAGTGATTGATACATGGGCGCGGCGGCGTGGGGAAATATTTGGCGACTAGCGGGCTAAGCGGCGGCGGCGGCGGCGGCCTCCCCTGGAAATTTTTCCTTGACGTTTTGATTTTTTAGGTTCTTGCGCGCTATCTCTTCCGCCATGAGCCGACGCAAAACGTCTGTGAAGTTTGCCGCCGGGTCCAGCTTCCGGGCCTCGTTGAGTAGTGTTTGTTTGTTTTCCTCGTCTTGAGGGTACATATTAAAAAGATATTTCATACAGTAATGAGTAAAAGGATATAAAAAAAGCCCTACAAAGTAAACTCTGTAGGGCGCCGGTGCTTTTAGTTTGTGGCAATGTCCAGCTGATGTTGGCAATACTTTCTAATGATGGCCGGAATGTCGCGCTTCAATATGTCCGTATCAAAGCCGCTTATACCGTCGACGCCTTCGCGCCATAGCTCGCCAATCATCCCTTTTACGTAAAGCGACGTTGGCACCTCTTCGCAAGCGTTCACCAGGAGACGCGGGACGTAGTATTTTTCTTCTATATGGTCCCGTATGTGTTGGCCGTCCGTGTTGCCTATTATCTTGCAACAAGCCCAACAATCGCCGCCGGAAGGCGCGGGCACCTGGCCCGCCAGTAGTGCCGCCGTGAAGTCGTGCGCGTACCTGTTGCAAGCTTTACGCTCTTTTTGGCGCGCGTCGTGCTTAGTCTTGCTTAAAGTTCCCTTTAGAGTTCCTTTTGGCGTTACTTGCATACCGTCGGCGTATACGTCCCCGTTGATATACCACTCCCCGGCTTTTTGGTTCACCTGGTAGCCAGAAGGTAGGTATTCATTAATCCGGCTTTTGGTCGTACTGGTACGCCAACCGCCAGAATTAAGAGTAATGGCCCCGGAAGAGTGAAAAATGAGTATATCCGTAGCGTGTAGCTGTATCGCTATACTCTTTTCGTCGCGGCGTATTGCGCGCGTGTTGTTTTTTCTTCCTGGTGCCGGCCTGGAATCCTTAGTAGCAAGATACGCGTCAAGCGTCTTGTACGTCATGGGATTGTTTCGCGGGTCGTGTGTACTAAACCCGCTATTGCTATTTGCCATAATCCTATGGTGTGAAAGAAACAAAAGTAGTGCAAGTGCACCGGGAGACGCGGAACATGGTCCGCGCTACCCGCTACCCTCTTTAGTCGTTGTAGCCCTCTTCTACTATCCCTTGCGCGTCCAAGGTGGCAATTTTCGCTTCGTGTACTAACGAAACTGTTAACAGGTCCATGCCTTCCGCCTCTTCTATCTCTTCAAATTTTGCAATAAGGGCAAGGCAAGACGCGAGAAGTTCCGGCGCGGCGGCTATCAATAAGCCATTAGCTTTTTGTGGTACCCCATTAATAGGCAAGTGATCTATCATTTTGGCCAGTAGTAAGCTTGTTTTTTCGTGTCTGATATTTATGCCATTTTCAAGCTTCCATGGTCCTGGAGTGTGATTTTTCATAATTATGAACGGTAAAGAATAGGAACGTGGTTTTTAATAAACTTTTTAAGCTTGCTTTGCTTCCGGTTTAAGTGCTCTTGTACCGCGTCGGTCATCAAGTCCAGTAAATAGTCATCATCAACGCAAGTACTTGTATATCGTGTATCTACGTCCAGGACGTGGCTATTTCCTACGCCGTAAATATCATTAATCAATTTAACATTGAGTAAATAATGTAAATGATCTTTTACTGACGCCTCCGGCGTTTCGTCCGGGCCGGCGTCTTGCATCTCCTGGATTGACTCATAACGAAACATTCCTTCGCCGTTGATAATTTCCATAGTAGCAAGCGCAAGCGCCGTATCGCTTCCGTCGATGGTTATAACTTCGCTCCCGGCTTCAAATATAGCGTGTTTTATAGCTTCCGGGTCATCCGTTATCATGCTTATATTTTCGGCCCACGTATCCAGGACGTATTGCAAAGCAGAGTCTTGCGCGTCGTAATATGCATTTTCTTCCGCGCTATCATTGGCCCAACGTAGGGCCGTTTCAAGTTCCTGGACCAGTTCCGGGTCTTCTATGTCATCATATTGAATACCTAGTATTCCTTTTGCTGGATAGTGATATTCTACGTCGGACCAGTCCGGGCTATACCCGGAATCAAACATATCCAGCTCATACCGCGGCGTAAATCCTTCAATACGCGCGTGCTCTATGTATTCTTTTAATGGTATTGATAGTTTCATTATAGAATAGTGTGTAAAAAATAAATTATTCTTCGTCGTCGTCTTCTTCTTCGTCGTCGTCTTCTTCTTCGTCGTCGTCTTCTTCTTCGTCGTCGTCTTCTTCTTCGTCTTCTAAGCTTTCGGCTATTAAGCTTTCGGCTATTTCTTGCCAGTTGACGTTGGACATAAAGGCCCGCGCGTAGCTGATAGCGATATGATCGCTTGGAATTTCGCCGTACCCGGTGATTATCTCTTCTGCTTGCTCTTCCAGGTGTTGCGATAATTTGTAGGCGTCTCTTTCGCCTTCTATTTCGTATCCGTCAAATATTTCCAGGTTGATACGCCAGGTGGCGTAGTTGGTCCAGCCGTTGTAAGTTGTATCGCTCATTAGTAGATTGATGGAATAAAGATAAAATGAAGTTTTGCCATAATAAACCCTACCAGGTACGCGCCGCCTATTGTGAACGTGTACGCAATAGCTAGGAAGGAAAAAAAACAAATCCGTTGTTCGTGCCGTTGTTGTGGTGTGAGTCGTGCGCGCATAATTATACAATGTGGAAACGCCACTTTGTCCCGGTGGCCATTGATAAATAATCAGCTAGAACACTTCGCGCCTCTTTTATAGAGTCGTAAGTGTCCATTATTTCCGGCTCTAGGCCGTCGTATATTCCCACTATTTTGAACATGTGCGTATGTTTGGAAATGAATAAAAAGGAATATCTCTATCATATATCAGTTATATATATAACACAATAGCATATTTACAGATTGCCCCATAATGGCCTATAATAGCCGTATTATGAACGTAATTACAGATAATACACCTTCAGTACCCACCATTTCGCCTACTACGCCGGGTCTTAACGAAAAAGCCTCTCCTATTACAGTTCCGCTTCCGGAAGGAATGGAATATACCCAGGAGGAGCTTGTGTTCTGTTCTGAGTTCGTTCGTACGGGTAGCGCGCCGGAAGCGTTAACAAATACTGGATATAAGGCTAAGAATAAAAATACACTAGCGGCGGCCGCTTCCAGAATGAAGGCAAAGCCTAAAATTGTCGCGCTTGTTAAAAGAATACGTGAAGGTGTAAGGATTGATGAGACGGAATGGCATAGATCAATAGAGGATAAAATAAGACAAACTCCGGATGACGAGTTCAAACACGATCACTGGATTAAGTTGATGACCTTAATCGGTAAAGCTAAAGGCTACATCAAAGACGGTAAGAACAATGTCCAGGTGGGTACAATGAATTTGATTCAAATTAAATCCGGAACCAAAGGGGACGCAAAACAAAAGATGGACGCGGCAAAAGAGGTGATAGACATTAAAGCAACTACTTAATCAATGGCGCCGTGAATGCATCGTTAAACGTGTTTTGCGCGTCATCATCGGTTATATGTAGATAGCGTTGTGTTGTGGTAATTGATTCATGACCCATTATTTTGCGTACCGCTTCCACGTCTCCTGTACGCCGTACAGCCATTGTTGCGAACGTGTGGCGTAGTGTATGCGGCGTTATATCTTTATTAAATCCACAACGTTTAGCGTACTTCTTTACTATCTGATACAGCCGGCTATCTTTAATCGGAAATAGCTTTTTGTCGTCGTCTAGTGGGTCCCAGCGCCTATTCTTCATATACCGTTTTATAGCCGCTATTGCTTCCGGCGTAAGGAACACAAAGCGTTCTTTCCCGCCTTTCCCCTCGGTTATCTTTATGCGCTTACTATCCCACTGTATAGCGTCTCTACTGATGGATAGTACTTCACTACGCCGCAATCCTGTAGTAAGCATTAATAGAATGATGGCGTGGTCTCTTGTGTTGCATTCCGTTTCAAGTAATAAATGTTCGACTTCTTCTTCCGTGAGTATGTCCGTTGCTGGCTTCTTATTGCGTACTGACTCTATTTCCCTATGCGATATAATCTTATTACAGTCTACACCGGGGCCGTGTACAGCCGCCTTTATAGCGCATCGAAACAATGTAAGTACAAGGTTTGTGCTAGATGGTTCATATTCCCGGCGTAATAGACGATCATATATTACGCTTAGATCATCGCGTGCCAGTTCGTCTACAGGCATCGTGTGGCCTTCCGGGTATACCTCGTGGAATATACGTTGACTATTCCGGTACGCCTTAAGTGTGCGGGGCTTACAACCTCTATTCTTAGAAGCTGATATATAGTCATTGATAGCCGTGTGTACGGTGTAGCGTGTGTGGTCCATAGTGTGGGGTGTGGTAAGTAGTAGAGAGTAATACATACTATGCCGTTGCATAGCACTGAACACCTGTACCCCGTGCCCATAGGCTAAAGAGCGCGTGCGCGCGTGGTGTGTGAGGTGTTGATGATAGTATATAGTTATCAGCACACGTATGCAAGCGTATATAGCAATGTACACCTATTTGACGTCAATCCCGGTCCAGGGGGTGGGGTATGCACACTTTTTCATATTGGCGGGCATTGTGTCTAAGCATGCTTTCCTTAGCCGTACGAAGCCGAAAACGCGAATCCAGTTCCTTTGACGCGCCGAGCAGAAGCAACTCTTGTATGTGTGTGCGCGCGTGCGCGTTTCTTTTAAGTGGGTACTGATAATATTTTTTATGGTAAATAGTATGTATTATTATGACATATAAAAGTTACACTGTACCACTAATCTGACCGGGAGTGAGGGGTAAGCAGTATTTACGGGTGAATCGCGAAAGTAATTTATTTGACTTTTTCTTTTTTTTTGTTCTACCTATGACAATGGAGTTCAATTTATTTTTATTATATATAATAAAAAAAAGTCAAGTAAACGATGTAAACAATTCTTTCCCTTCCCTTTACCCCCCTTTGACAATGACAGTGTGTAAACTTTATATGTTATAATATATCCTCTATTTAGTCCTTATGGTGAAAAGCCCCATACAACGGCATATATTCACCTATACAACGGATTTACTCTATTTCAAAAGCGCCTTAAGGCCAATAGCAATGGCCACCACACCTCCAACAAGACTCAAAACCCACATGATCGCCCTTTTTCCGAATGTAATGTTGTCGAACCACCTCACCACCGGCTCCACTTTCACACTCAATCTTTCTATCGCGTCCATGACTTCTCTGTGTTCTGTGTCTCGCCCCTTCTTTTCTGCATCTAGTTTCTGGTTTATAGCACCAAAAGACTTCTCGTCGTCTTTATTGTGTTTGAGCATAGCCTTCTTAATATCAGCTATATCTCCTGCGTTCTTTTCAATAGTTGATGAGTTCATATTACCTACCATACTACAGTATTACTGTTGTATAGCATGCGTACTACGGTTCGCTTTCGTTTTTTTGGATAGCCTCTATTCTCTTTATCCACGGTGTAAAATCTGTCACATGAAAAGCTCTCGCCTCCACATAGAGACTATTCAACACATCGCCTATGGTTTCTTGTTGGGGGTCACTCATGGGTCAGTGGGTAAAATGTACGAATATTTAGGGAGCGAAGCGAGCCTGTAGACATGGAGGCAATACTCTGGCCAATACATGTTAGATAGAGTACATACCTGTTGCATAGCGCGTGGTGATTCAAGTGGCGCTGACAAGACCATCACCCAAATGACGGCAGATATGGCTATTTTTTTGGGCGGAAAATTTTCTCACGGAGGAATTCGTATCGTTTTTGAAGCCCCTCATACTCGCTAATAATGTCCTTCTCACGCTGCACAAACTCCTCAAATCGCCCTTCCCGCAGTTTCTTTGGGGTTTTATGCAGCCCATTTACGCGCAATTGTAGAGCCCCTTTCTCTTTGATAAGCTCCTCCATATCCTTCCCCAGCTTCACATATTCCTCCAATTCCTCCTCTGAGAGGTCTGGGCGGTCATTTAAAAGACGCATCATGCCGACTGTTTCTGGTTCTTTAACTGCTTCCATTGTCCTGTAGGTCAGCGAGGCGGGCTTTTTCGCACTCTAAATACCAGATAGCCTTGGATAAATCTTCTATTGTTTTCCCATTATGTCCCGCTCGCCAAATGTACTTAATAGCGTTCCCTAAGCAGAAATTGAAGTGCTTCGTGATAGTGATGCACTCAACCCCAGAAGGATGGCCCCTGTAGTGCTGTGGGTTGATTTTATCTGCGCTCATTTTACAAGAGGGTTAGTCCAGTCAAAAGTGGCCCAAGCGTCATAATTGCGACCAAGGGCATCATAGGAGAGAAGGGCGTACCCTTTTCTCCCCCATGAAGTACCCCAAGAATTGCGGATTATGAATACACGCTTGGTGTCGTCGTAACCCACAATACAGATCGCATGACCTCCTACCACTTCACCCTCACTAGAATGGAGGACGGGAAACCCGCCGACGCTCTTTGCGTTACGCAAATTGAGCCAGCCAGACAGCCAGGATAGACCAAGTAAGCATGGACCATTCACAACAAGACTCTCTTTAATCTGCGCAAGTGAGTTCAAGCGAACATACCCCTGCGCCCGATGTTTGCGAGCATTGCCAACCGCACGACGGTACTTACGCAGAGTAAAAGGTTTCTCCTGCGAATCGGATGTTATACGGTCATTGTAAGGCATTAACCCCTCTCTACACACTCCACGCTTCACCAGCAATTTCATGGCTTCTCGTGGGTACGCTCCGCCCAATCCCTTGATTCTGATTTGTCTGTAGATAAACTCTTCACTCAAATCCATTGGCCCCTTATTCCAGGGTTGTTTGTTCTCCTGAAACTCTTTTGGTGCACATGTAGCGAAAGCAACACAAGCGCCTCTACGCTTCTGATTCTTTATTGGTCCCATTTTACCCATGTAGTTTATCTTTTTTGGTGTGACTACTTTGTACATAATGTCGCTGTAGCTGTAGTCTCTGTCGTCTCTCTTATCTAATTCGCATCCAAGTGTTGGCATGATGTGTTGGTGGTGAATAGTGTACAAATGCTAACGTAGTAGATTCATTTTGTCTAGTACCGCGAGGAATTCGCCTTCACACATCCACTTAAAGTCGTCATGGATGTACAGCATATTTTTCTTTGTGCCTACTACAGATGTCACGGGTATGCCCGCAATCTCTGTTTCTTCCTCTTCTTTAGCCAACTCCGCTCTACATACATCCAGTCCGGAGAGCATGTGCATTTCTTTTTTGGCTGTCTCTTTTCCTAAATGTGCGAATTTCATTATCTGTTCAACTGATAGCTCACCATTGTTTTTGATAAGCTCAATCATAATTTTAGGTCTGGGGTTTGGTGCTGATGAGAGCACTACAGGTACGGCAGCTATAAGATCGTCTTGGTTGATGTGAGTACGTCCACAGATGACTGCATGCCCTCTACAGAGGTTATACATGGTTTGAGCGATTCTGCGTGGTGCCTCGATTGTAGGCTGTACATGCGTGAATGCTTTGCCTCCTGCGTCCTCGCTCCACTCCTTAAAGGTTATGATTTCACCACGGAATTGTCTACTAAACAAGGCAAGTTTACTTATCAACTTTAGCGCTTCCACATCATCTTTGCTCTGTTCCCACTCAACACCCTGGGGGTTCTTTTCCCATAGGTTACGCACAAATGTTTGGGTTGCGTCCCTACACAATGTTTCTTTAACCTTAAAGGAACTCCCCTGTAATTGTGCCAGAAGTTCATCCTCCCCCACCTGCGCAGTGTTTAGATTCAGAAAGAACATCCGGTGTCCAAATCCTCCTGCTACCTTCCACACCCGAAGTGGAAATGGGGTTGAGGCGCCTAAAAAATGAAATACATAATCACCCTTGTATCCACGTTTTCCGTGTACCCCCGTATCGAGTTCAAGACCTTCTCCGTCTAATACGCGTGTCAAAAGACCCAGCCGTTCTCGAAGCCTATCTTCGTTCTCTCCCATTATAGAGGACATTTCCCTAACAATCATCATCTTCCCTTTTACGCGTGGTAAGAGGTCGATTTTCTCTAATTGCTTTTGGGTCTTACCCGCGATACAGGATACGAACGCCGCCGGTGTGAAGTTGTCCGTAGAGTACGTAAGCGTCTCCATTTCATTAAAGAAATTGAGGCATATCGTTTTTCCGGAAGACGGTGCATCTATGAGAATAAGCGCTGTACAGTTGCGTACATCGTGAATAAGTAGCTGCCCCAGCACGCTCATACAGATTTCTGCTGCCATCATCAGCTCTGGGAATTGCTCTTTTATGGATGCGCGCCACTCATTTATCCCCATTTCTGATTCAGCTTTCGTGAGCGTAGGGATGTCCCTGCTCCCGATTACGGGGTTATATGGTAGCCAGCTTACCATGCTCATAAATTTATCGCCTTGCTCATCCATTGTTTAGTGCGGGAATAGATTGGAAAATTTGGTATGCGACTTGGGGGACGATTGAGTTTCCGTAGGCTTTGATAGATTCTTTTCTCCATCGAGGAACGGTAATTCCGTGTAGTTCTCTGGGTAGCCCATCATCCACGCGGCAAAGCCGGGTAGCAGCTTCAAGCCAGTTTTCACTCCATCTTGCCCCTTCGTCGCTCCCATCTCCACAAGACTGTCTACCGTGTCTCTCCCCATCTTTGCTCCCCCCTTCCAGTCTCGTGCCGATGGCGTTGGTATCATCTGGCGAAGCCTCCCTGGGAGGTCGTAACATTCCCCTTTGTAAGCTCTCCCCTGTTGCCCCTTCCAATCTCTTGCCTGTGTAGTGGGCAATAAACCAGATTCTTTCCCGCTTATGTGGGGCTTGGACGCTGCAAGCTGGAATACAAAACGGTTGGACTTCGTATTCATTTTCTTCCAATTCAGAGCACACGCGCTCGAATACCATTCCCTGTTCAATAGAAGTGATACCACGCACATTTTCAGCGACAATCCATGTTGGTCGGACTTCGCAAATAATTCGTAGCATTTCCGGCCAGAGGAAGCGGTTGTCATCTGTGCCTCTTCTTTTACCTGCTGCGGAGAAAGGTTGGCAGGGGAACCCCCCTGTGAGGATGTCGATTTGTCCTCTCCATTCTGTGCCGTCGATGTTGCGGATGTCTTCATATCTAGTGGTGGTAGGGAAATGGTGCTCTAAAACTTGGTTGCAAAAAGGGTCAATTTCTGATTGGAATACGTTTTCCCATCCCATCCAACTGGCTGCTAGATCGAATCCCCCTATGCCACTGAATAGAGACGCGTGATTAACCATGTGGCTTTAAGAGGGGAAGTAGTTCTGGGAATTCTTTTGCTACAGTCTCACGCGAGACAGTTTCACGGATGTGGATTTCGACCACATTACCTTCGGAGTCACGCCGAACGTGCTCGATTTTAGCTTTCGTCATCTGTAGAGGAGGAATCGCATTTAGGACATTTTCCATTTTCGTCGTGCCATAACATGGGGTGCATGAACCAGTCGGTTACATCGTTACCCCATTTAGCAAAGCACTTGTGCCAGTCCAGTATTCCAATATGGATGTCTGGTCGCTTGTCTTTAAACATTGCTATGACCTTTTCTTGGCCAGCCTTGCCCGCATCGTCCATATCGTAGGCTAGGATGATCTTCGCATCGTGCGGGAACCACTCACACCATTCTTCGTTCCAGGTCCCGCACCCGTGCGTAGAACATAGTGCTGTGATACCATGTGACATCAATGCGCAGACGTCCGGTTCGCCCTCGGCCAATACAAATCCATCTGGTTGCTCCGTTAGGTAAGGAAGTGGATATAGAGTTGCCTCCGCTCCAGAGGGGTAAGTCATTCCCTTTGCTTGATCGTCTGGAGCTTCGGGAGGACGCTTTAACTTCAAAAAGACGCACTTTCCATCCTCGTCCAGAATAGGGAAGGTGAGCCAGTAGAAGCCATTAAGCTTGGCAAAGCCAATCTTTAATGTATCAATAATGTCGTCAGCGATGTGTCGCTGATTTAAGTACTCACGCAGCTCTGGGGTCAAAGCGTTGTGATGCGCGGTGATGATGGTCTCGTCGATCATACTATTTAAAAAGGTAATGGCGCATTGTATAAAGAAGGTTCTCGTCTGGGTTCTCCTTTTTGGAGAAGTTGTCGAGGACCCATTGCATATAACCACGGTCAGTGCCCGCGATGGGCTGACCTTTATGCTTACCGAAGCGCCAGGAACGGTAAAGGATTGGTTGAGCGCTGATCTTCTCCATGACTTCAATAGCTGCAAATGTGTCGCAATTCATAGCGTTCATCACTCTCTTGCATAGGTAATCAAACAAGTGGTCCAGTACGATCACATCCCCCATAGCGTCATGTGCCTGGAGATTTTTTGGTTCCTTCTTATACAAGTCCAGTGCGTAACGAAGTATTTGTAGGCTGTGCCCCTCATTGGCGTCTTGCTCCGGGAGCAGCTTGTACGCGACCTTGTACGTGCATACATGTCTTGGGATATACACACCTTCGTTATTCATCATCTTAATATCGAATGACGCGTTATGCGCTATGGCTACAGTCTCATCGTCAAACAACTCTTCTAGCTCTGGAAGGATTGTGGAAAACTCCGGCTTTCCTTCAACGTCTTCGTTTGTCGTGTGGTGCACCGCCATCGCGCCAATCTCTATAGGGATAGGTGGCTTGAACATTCCATTAAACTCTTTTGGTTTTCCACCCTCATATACTTTGTATGCGAGCTGGATAACTCGTGACTTCTCTAGGTCTTTGCCGGTTGTTTCCGTGTCGAGTAAAATGTATCTCATAGTTTTGTAGATAGGTATGAACATCGTCCGCATAAATGGTCGTATTCAGCTTGTTCTTTTGAGATTGATTCACCACAATCACTACATTCGCATTCGCCTATAAATGCTTCACAGTCTTGGCATGTTGTGTCTTTAGGGTTTCTCATAGGAATTGGCGGGAAAGTTGTTGTGCGGCCTCCTGGAAATCAACACCATTTATGTGCATTACAAGGTCCATTGTGCTACCCTGGCTAACCCCATTTTGCTCAATTCCGGAGAACCGTTTCCATTTATTGTTTCTATTAAAGAGGTGTAGCGACGTCTCTCCTTTACCATCTTCCTCCAGCATCACCCATCCGCTTTGATCTTTTCGTATGCGCATCCCAAGCCACTCCGCCACCTCATGGATGGGGATTTCACGAACCTCTTCGTAGTCGATGAATTTACGCTTTCTTGCCATAGGGTTTTACGGGGAAGTTTTTTCTACAAAGTTTACAGACATTCCATTCCCATCCTTTTGCTATGGGGTTTGGTTCACGGAACATTGGAATGTGTTCACCATTTGATTCCTTCTTGCATATTTGCATGGACTCAATGGTTACTGGTCTGTCGCCATCCTCACAAGTGGACACGCAAAAACCGGACAGCCCTTGCGTGCCCACTTGTAGAGATGAACCCGATGAACTGTTACCATTGCTGTCCGGCATGTGCGACACTATAGCGCACTTTGTTTCGCTTGCAAAGTTTTGCGCTTGTCGCAAATTGCTATTGCGTTCATACATATACAAATGTACAGTGTGTCAGTCGCGTGCAAACAGTGAAGCACCAGACTTATTATTTTCCCCCCGTTTCTATGACTGATGTCACAGAAGTAATGAGTGAAGATGGCAACGATACACCGCAAGACGCAGGTGTTGTTCGCAATCTTCGCAAGAAAATCGAATACCCTAAACTCGATGAGGGTTCTTATCCAGCAGTGTGTACTAAGGTACAAGAGAAAGAGTCGCACTATAAGGACGCCCAGCCAGGCGACAAACTATTCAAGCTCTGGTGGGAGACCGAAGAGACTTACGAATCAGATGGTCCAAACGGTAAAGAGACAAAAAAGCATATTGCATTCTCACCCTGGTATTCTCCAGAAGGTGGAGAAGGTGCACGCTTCTATAAGATGTGCAAAGCCCTCACCGGTAAGCCACCATTCAGAAACCAGAAAGAGGTTGTGGTTGATGGTGAGAAGTTCACAGAAACAATGTTCGATGCCAGCCAATTTAAGGGCATGGTGTCTACTATCATCATTATGCACAGTGAGCCAGACCCTTCCACAAAGGCGTTCTATGTTAATATAGAAACCTATGTCACCACCAAGGAAGAAAAAGCGGATAACTGCGCTTTCATTAAATCGGTCAGCGAGGGGGAGAGTAAGGCGGAGTCTAAGCCTCCAGTTGAAAAGGGGACTAAGAAGCCGAAAGTCGAAGATGAAAAGACTGAAGAGAAGAAAGAGGAAAAAGCTGTAGAAGAGACGACGCCAGATGAGGGCGCCCCAAGCAAAGTCGAACAACTGCTCGCTCCTATCGAGAAAGCAGAAGATGTTAAGTCACTGGAAGACTATAAGTCCCTTGTTTTGGAGGGTGCGGATTTGACGCAGGAGGAAAGCAAGACTGTACAGGCAGCTTACGATAAGAAGCTGAAGTCACTTAGTGCGTAGGTGGCTGAAAAAAGGCAGAAACAGAGGGTGGGCGAAGTCGCTCCCCTCTTTTCTGATTAGGAGTATAATGAGGTATATGGAAGATGAAACTTTCGAGGTGGCGCATGAGGGAGACTCAGCATTTTTCACTCGCATTATGATGATGGTGCATGAGACGCGTAAAGCATATACGGGGGTAGAGTATGCTGGAAAAGTCGGTTTGCTGATAGACAAAATTGATACCGCATACACACGGTACGCTATCACTGCGCAGCAATGGTCGATGCTGTACGACACGCTTCTGGCTCCCGCAGAAGCTACCGCAGAGAATGATGAGCCTGTATACAGATTTGAGCAAAGTAAGACACAGCCCGCACGTACTCCACCATCAAGAAATGGACGCCGAAGCACATAAAGAGGCAGTACTCCAGAATGATAAGGCTCACCAAAAAACAATACGCGAAGCGGATAGGGTGGAGGATATGCAAGCCAGATTCGCTGAAATTAACAGAGAGGCGAAGATGTGGTTACGACATATAGACGTTATCCACGGGAGGATTAGTACGCAGTAGTATCCGGCTTTGCCCCTCCACCAATATTGTGTCTCTGCATGCGGTCAAGTGGAGTGTTTGGTGGTATGTCGACTTCCTCTGTCGGGGTACGCGGCCTCGACACAATGAAGTATCGAATATCATCACATGCGTGAGAAACCTTCTCTGTTTTCTCGTGGTCTTCTTTTGCCTCCTGGTTCATTGCACCAGCCCCCGGCGGCTTCGCATAGCGGATAGTCTCCATCTCACGGATACTATTTGTACACCCCTCACAGAAGTAAAGTGTAGGTGCTGGGCTAACTCCAGTGAGCGGGTTCTTGTGTTTGTTCCGCAGCTTGAGGTAGTCACGCATGCGTGGAAAACCAGCTCCTTTATCATTGTTCGCTTTCTTTAATAGGACCCCATATCGTTTGTATTCATCTGCAAGAGACTCCACCTTACCCATGCGTTGCTGGTTTTTTGCGTGGATGGATGGGTCTCCAAAGTCGACAGTGGTGAATCCATGAGATTTAAGCCATTTACACTGCTCCTCGATTGGCCAATATCTGTGGTACCCCTCTTTGTATCTAATACAGTTTCCATCGTAATCCACATACCATAGCCCAATAGAGGACGGGTTACTCCACCCATAGTCGAGGCTAACAAATTTGTTCACACCTGGAGGTGGTTCGTGGTCAGGGAGCACATGCAGTGTGCGAGAGAATTCTGGGTAGAACCTCCCCTCAGCGTAGATAAACGCCTCTTCCGGATTCGACGGGTTCTCTTGTTTCATTAAGTGCTTATCGCCATCTGGGTAGGAGTCCATCTTGAATCTATACCACGCTATCTGGCCCAAATTTAGTTCATACTCCATCTTCATTTTTGTTTCTTCTGGGGTGATAGTTCTCTTTATATGCTCCTGGGAATACCTTGTGAGGTTCCCTTTAAATGGAACGTCCATGTAGTTATCCGGATGGTCGAACCATGCGAAGAATAGTTTCTTCCATACCGATGGGTCCTTTTCCCATTCTTGGTTGAACCAGTTTCCCTTACCATTCGCTGTAGTCTCCACCACAATACGCCCTCCCTTTACCGGAACAGACTCTTGCGTGGCCGCCCATACCAAGTTCATATCCTTTACGAACGCAGACTCAGATATATGTAGACGGTGGATGGTACCACCACGCACCTCCAAGTCGACGTAGATTTTACTATCCATCTCATTAAACTTAAGCATACGAGTGGTATCACGGTCAGCGAACGGCTTCACCCATCGCTGGCCATTTGGCAATTCTATCTCTGGGATATTGTCATAAGCACGTTTTACGATTTCAAACAAGAGGTTTAATGTGGCTAAGTCATGCGCTAAAACAGCACATGTAGTATGGGGAGTCCACATAACATCATCCAATTCCCGTAGTAGCCAGTATGTACTCATACCAACCTGCCTGGATTTTAGCTGCATGATGCGCTGGTGCCCCTCTGTCTGCTGGTCTACCACCTGCTGGACTGGGTTCAATTTGAACTGCATGAGACGCGAGTCTTTCGTTTGGATATGGTAGATATTATCCATCCTCCAGTGTCGATTGAAGAGTGTCTTATCTAGCTCTTTTATCTCCTTTGGGGAGAGGTCTCTTATTTCGTTTTCGGAAATCATTTATTCCTTTACGGTAATTTTGCTATCGCCTTTTTTCGCTTCCTTTTCTGAAGCGAGAACAATTTCCTTTTGTGCGAGCCAGTCACTTTTACCAATGGGGTATGGCCGTATGTGTCCAAATTCAATGTCGGGATTACACACTATTCTGAATCCATTCTCTTGTGCCCGGATACAAAATGCAAAGTCGTGCTCTATTTCCTTGGTCTTTTTAGTTTCATTATTCTCCACAATGATGTGGTTGAATGCCTGGTTTCCTAAAACCTTTACAATGTTGTCTGGGACCAGGAAGCCAAAGCTGCCACACACACCGACATCAAATGGCTCATCTGGCCAATCTGCGGTGGGGTGCGCTTCCATCTTATCGCCGTCCCACTTGTAGATAGCTGGGAAGTTTGGGGAGTTGCCCACGCATCCAAATCCTGTTATGACTGCATTGGGGAACTTCTCTGCTGTATCAATTAGTTGCTCAAGGGCGTTAGGTGGGAACGTCATATCTGCGTCTATTTGCACCATATAAGCCCCTTCATGCAGATTGAGGATGGTGTTTCGGTTGGCTGCTGTGTTGGGTGATTGTGCATATATGAGGTTGATCTTTTCGACAACATTATTCTCATAGCTGTAGCAAATAAGCTGAGTAAGGCATTTATGGAAATCACTGCATACAGTGAAGTATTCTCCGGTAGGTATACCAAGTGTGACTACTGGTTTTGGGGATTCTTCTGGCATGTGAATTCGGGGAAGAAAATATCAATGGGGCTGGTTTCAAGTGCTGTGCACAGTTTTACCATTGTGAGACGTGATGGATTTTTGGTTGTGCCGTTTTCAATGTATTGGATTGTCCGTCGCTCCACTCTCGATACAACAGATAATCTAATCTGACTCATACCTTTGCGTTCGCGGTATTCCCGCAGGAGTAAGTGGGGCATGTACAATATTATAGCGCAAGGGGTTGCGTCGGACAACATGTGTTCAGTGTGTATAATTTATCAACATGACTAATGGACTTGCGATTTTCCTTAGCGTACTCACTGTGTGCATCTCGGCAGTGCTCATAGCTGCGTTCTATTTTTTGTCTAGCTTATCGGAGAAGGTGTCGAAATTGAATGCAGCAACCACGTTGTCAGAATTCCGAGGACTTACACAGAAGCCACGGAAAGCACCAAAGCCAGTTAAAGTAGAGCCAACCGGTGAGACTGCTCCAGACGGGACTCTTACATCACAAGCTTTGGACAAGATTTTTAAACGCGACCCCGTAATTTAATATGCCTACAGATTTAACAGATTCAGATAAGGAGGGAATTATTGCAGATTCAAAGGTAAAACTTGCGCAAGCGAAAGCGGTGCGCACACAATGGGAAGCCTGGTGTGCAACAGTAGAAAACTTCTTTAATGGTAAGCATACGGAGTGGTGGGATGAGGATGGTAACATCCGAAAGAAAACGCTATCCCCGCATGAAGTATGGAGACAGATAAATTTGATGCCGGGTGCAGAAGACATCCGACAGAATAGGCTTACAAAAAACCCACCACGTTGGCACGTCAAACAGTCTCATGGGATGGTCGCATCCTCTGAAGATATTGATGCTGCAAACGCATATCTACAAAGTATATACATCACAGAGAATTGGAGGGATAAGGTGAAAAAGGTAATTGGATACGGTGATAAGCGTGGTGTTACACCCACTGTTATTTCGTGGGATAAAAAGAGAAGTAAGCCAGAGCTTAACATTTACGATGCGTGGGACTTCTACCCAGACCCAACAGCGAACCATCCAAAGAGCTGGATGACACTCAATATTAGTACCCCTATTTCTCTTGAGGCTATAAAGCAAATGCCAGATATTGGTAAGGAGCAAGCCGATCAGTTGGTATCGGCAGGGAGGTATGCGCAATCTAAGCTTAAGGATGACATCATACGAAATCAGCATGGAGGTTCAGCGCCAAAAGGTATGTACATGCGGAACCAATACTTTGTTATAAAAGAAACGCCACAAGGGAAAGGAATTTATGAATACAACATCATTGGAGATGAGCTTATTGGTAAAGGAAAATTCCACCAGTACGATTCATTCGATGACTTTATCGACTTGTATAAGCCAAGAGATACGGACAAGTTCTACGAGCGCCCACCATGTTCGGATTGGGTCCCGTTGCAGAAATCTATCAATAAGATTTTCAGCAGCATCGAAGGGTACATAGATACATCTCTCCAGGGCCGATGGCGCAGGAGCGACAAGAGCGTTGCCGTTCCTCTGGCCGGCGAGCATGGTCAGATTTTTGATGCGGTTATTGGAGATATAGAGCAGTTTAATATGCAAGCGCTACCACAGACACACTTCCAACACTTCGATAATGCTGTCCAGCAATTTGAGACTGTAGCCGGTGTGCACGGAGAGTCTTATGGCCGGTCATCTGGAGGTGAAATTTCTGGAGTGGCACTAGCGCAGCTACAGGCTAACGATGAGCAGAACAGTGCTACGGCAGGAGATAACTTGAAGACATATTTGCAGCGTGTAGCCACAAAGACATTGAGTGTTGCTTCTAAGAACTTGAACATTAGGCAGCCTGTCTTTATTGAGACTGAGCCAGGAGAGAGCACACGTATTGATGTTATTGGAGAAGAGGCGAAGACATTACGAGACCTTAAGGATGTAGCTGGCCTACAGGCGTTTACAGATATTGAAGTAGAAATCGTTGTAGGCAGCGCATACTCCGACTTCCAACAGCAGGAAGCTGTGAAGGAACTTATCGGAGTTGGTTATGTGCCGGGAGAAAACCCAATTATGGACCGTCTCGTGGGTCGATCATGGACTGTCGGTTCACAGCGAGAGCTTACCAAGATGATGGAAGACCTTAATTCTCCAGCACGCATGATGGCTCAAGCTGAAAACCAGATGATGCGTGGCGGAGCTTTCCTTGAAGTTCGCGCATCAGATGAACATGGGGTGCACATGGAGATTCATAATACAGAGCAAAAGAAGCTACAAGCACTTGGAGATGTGGAAGGTATGGAGAATGTCGCTAAGCATATAGAAGAGCATAAGCTCGTGATGAAAGAGGTGCGCAACGGTGCACGCAGTCAAGAGGAGGAAAATACTGTATAAGAATAAATGCGCTCTTTTAAAACACTGGATTTGCTTGCTACTCCCACAAAGGAGGGTCGCGTAGATGGGTAACTGTCTACGGAAGTTGTGTGTACTTCGATGACGGCCTTTCTTTGTGGGGGTAGTACATTGCCAATAGGGGAAGCTACCCCGTTTAAAAAACGTGGGCTATATCACATTCCAATTACTACCATGAGTGATGAACCAGGCGTTACACCAACCGGTGGAGAACCCGTACCTCCACCCGCAGCCGAGCCACCTGCGAACCCACCAACGAACGGAGATGACCCGAACAATCCCGTCCCCCCTGGAAGCGGAGAGCCACTTGCAAATAGTGAGCCACCTTCAAGCCAGACGTCGGGTGGATACGATGCACTGCCTCAATACGGTAAAGATATTATTGGACGGCAGACTGAAGCCAAGAATGCAGAGAAGGCGCGAGCCGACGCTGCTGAGGCTCGAATTGCAGAACTAGAAGGTCAACCACCAACTGGCGGGACGCCAGCTCCAGTAGACGATGACCCAGATGGACAGCTTGCACTCTTTGAGTCACTTGCACAGAAGTCGGGATACAAGAAGCCGGAGGAAGTCCAAGCAATGGTCGATCAAGAATTTGCCAGAAGAGATCAAGAGAATGCTGATATTGCTGATGAAAAGCAGCTTGAAGCAACTCTCACGAAATTCGATGGTAAAGAATTGCCGCAGGTAACAAGAGAAGAGTTGAAGGTTTATTTGGAGACAATCCAATATGACCCAAACCTTAAGTATCTTGCTGGGGCACCTTGGGACGTCATTGCCAGTACGTTGAAAGCTGACGCTATCGCAGAGATGAAAGGAAACAAGATTCTTGAAGGTAGCGACGGTGGACCAACACCCCCAACAATCGCGGCTCCAGCAGAGGGAGGTCAAACTCCATCTAACGGACCCAGGAGATACGATAATATCTCAGACCTTAAGGCCGGTCTCATGGCCAATCTAGGACTCTAGGTAAACATGAGCATCCCTATCTTTTTTCCAAGCTTCTCTTATGGGTGATCTATTGACCATCTCAGATGCGGCAAGCAAATCCATTAAGGAAAAAGTGTTCCCAACGCTCGCAGAAAACCACTTGCGTACTGGTACATCTCCCGTTTTACAAATGTTCGGGTGGGAAGATAAAGCAGTTGACCAGATGACTGGTGCTGTTAATCGTCCTCGTGTCCAGCCGGTTAAAACCGTGCAAGCAGGTAATCTTATCGACGTTGTGCATGAACACTCTCTTTTCGGTGGTGGTTACGCGGTAGCGGAAGACGTCTCTCTTGAATATGGAAAGAGGGCTGAAGACCGTTCCCAAGCAACTATCCGATTCTACGAAGGTGCTTTCAAGCTCTCTCGTGCTTCTATTGCTGCATCTCGAAACAATGACATTGCTCTTGTTGAGCAGGTATCTCGACACGCACTAAACTCCCTGCGCCAAGCGCAGAAAGACTTCTCTCGTATGGCAACTCACAAACGCGACGGTATCGTAGCGTATGTGAACACTGCAACCACTTCATCCACTACTGTAACAGTGGATAACGGCGGTACGTCAGAAGGAACAGCTACACGTTACATCTTCCCAACCGGTAAATACTGGATTGGTACCACTTCAGCTATTGAAGCTGGTACTGCTGATGAAGTCGAAGTTTCTAGCATCACAAGTGCTACAAAGTTCGTCGTCTCTTCCGCAGGAAACTTTGCAGATGATGATGTAATCGTTCGTAAGAATGTTTACGCTTCAAGTGCATACCGCGAGTTCGCATGTCTCGAAGAACTCATTGATACAACAGGAACTATCCAGAACGTGAACAAAGCAACCAATTTCTGGTTCGCTTCACAGAAGGCTACTTCTGTTGGAACTCTCGCAATTTCTGATATTGATAGTATTATCACAGACGTTCGAGATTACGCTAACGACCCTAAGAAAGTATTCATTCAAGGTAACAAGACCCAGTGGAGGCGTTACTCTGATCTTCTAACTGCTAACAAGCGTTCCACCACTCACAAGGCCCAGGGCATGGATGGTATGTTCGCTGCTGGTGCTTCACAACTTACTTACTTTGCTCCTGATGGAGATTACCCTGTCTTCCTAGCGACTGACATGGCTGACGGAGAAATGCAAGTTGTCGATACAGAAGGTTACTTCTTTGCTGAAATGCACCCATTCGGATTCCTTGAAGATGCTCTTCAGATGAATGGTGCTACTGGTCAGCGTATTAGTGGACAAACTAACTATGAATTCCCGTTTGTTCATTACGGTCAAATCGTTCAAACGAACGCTCGTGCTTCTGGTCGTCTTACTGGTATTACTGGATAATTATGAATAACTCCGATATTTCATCAGAGGTGTGGAAAGGTGTTCACAAGAACTTCCGTTCTCCAAAGGAACGCGAAGAGTTCCAAGAGGCTAAGCGTCGTAATGACGCCCACCTCGATACTATGGAGGCACGACAAGAATCTCACAAAGAGGAGACAGACCGTCGTATCCAAAATGAGCTATCCGAGGAACTAGAACCACTCGTCCATAACCAGATGAAGCGTGGAAATATACTGTCCGGTCCCCAAAGACGCCTATCTTTTTCTTCTCTTCCAACTTAAATCTTATGTCTAAAGAATACCTAAGACTACAGGAACAGACGAATATTACAGACGCGAGCGTTGAGGCCATCGACCTAGTACTCGATGCCGATTCTCGTGCGATTTCTATTCGTCTCAACGAAACGCAAACGACGTCACCGTTTGCAATCAAAGATAACTCTGATGTCGTGGTTTTCCACGTTCATCCAGAGGTGGCAACTGGTGTATTTATCGACGCTACTGTTGATACAATCACTACTGGTATGGGTCTCCAAATGAATGATGGAGATGCCCTTACTACAGGAGGTCTTGCTAGTTTTGTTAGTGACTCTTCTGACACTGGTACTCGTGTACTTGTGCAAATTACTAACGATAACACCGCAGCTACAGGTGCCGTTTGTTTGAGTCTACAAAATGACTCTACTGCTGGTGCAGCAATGTCGATTACAGGTACAGGTGTACTCGGTATTGATATGTCCGCTCTTGGCGTTGCAGACTCCGTTCTTAAGGCAACAGGTACTACCGATACAACAATGAAGGCACCACAAACTGTGGCTGCTGATGAATTCTTGAAAATTGATATTGGTGGCGTAGCCCACTACATTCCTGCCTACACCGTAGCGTAAGGATTTGTACTTCTTTCCCCTTTAAAAGTTATGTCTGATGAAGACACAACTCCAGTGGATACTCCGGAGTCAGATGCTCCGGAGTCCCCTGGTGGGGAGGATGCCCCTCAAGTTGAGGAGAGTCCTCCCACTGAAACACCACCGTCTGATGAAGGTGCTGCTGAAGCCCCTCCATCTGATGACACTCCTCCAGAAGCTCCAGAAGTTCCAGAAGCTCCAGAAGTTCCAGAGGTAACAGACGAGGAAGATAAGGAAATAGACCTCCTTATGGAACTCGAAAGTCGAGGCATGTCCTCAATGACTGAAGCTATGGCTCTTATAAAGAGACATGACAATGCTAAGACTGAAGCCGCCAATATGAAGGCTGATGCCGAAGCTGCAATCGTAAAAGCTGACGCTCGTATGGCCGAACTCGAATTAGGAGAAAAGGAAATTGCAAAAAAATCGAAAGCAATGACTGACCTCCGCGACGAAGCAAACGATATGCTCGCTGCTGCGAATAAACGTATTGAATTAGCTACCCAAGTTGAAAATGACTGATGAACCTACTCCTACACCACCGGCATCCTCTATGGAAGAGGTGGCTGAGCAATATGCGTTTTACGTACATGAGTCACGTAAAGCAAAGGAGGAACTTGAAAGTGCCAAAACGGAATTTGCTGATATGATGGAGAAGAAAACTTCTCTATTCACTGAAGTTGCAAATACGCAGAGGTCACTTACAAATAAGCAGGAAGCTCTAAAAGAAGCAGAGGAAAAACTCAAAGCTTACGAGGATAAGGAGTCTGAGAAATTGGACGCACTTAAAACTGAAGCTAATACTGCCCTCGCTAAACAGCGTGAGCATGAAGCAATCCTCGATGAGAAAGAGAAAGGCTTAGAAACCCGTGAAAAAGAAGCCACTCGAACAGAGTTCCAACTCAAGTCACGCCTCCAAGGGTGCGCCGCAACCGCGTCAAACAACGATTCTAATGCTCGTGTTCTCGATGAGCGTGAGGATAATCTCAAAGCAAAAGAAGCTTCTCTTGCTGAAAAGGTGCAGTCGGTTGGACAGCGCGAAGGTGCAGTTTCCGATAGAGAAAAATCTGTTGCAGATGATCTAGCCCAGGTTGAAGCAACTCTCGCTAGTAACGCTAAGACTCTTAAAGAGCTTGATGGCGTTAGGCAAGATGTTGAACAGTCTAAAAGTCTTAACGACGCAAAGGTTACTGATCTTAGCAACTTAGAGATAAAGCTACGCCCTATCAAAAATCTTTATACAGAGTTCCGCGCTTTGGTTCTCAAGTATGGAGGTGATGATGAAAGGGTAAAAGAGTGGCTAGACTCTCATATTAATGCTTAGTTCCCCTTTACCACCTTGGCTGCTACAACTCGCGCTGAACTGCGTGCATCTCTCAAACGTAAGACTGCTTTCCAGCTTACAGTCACCGCTGACCTAGACCTCTTCCTTGATCTGGCTGACCGCCAAGTGCAGTCCGACTGGTCTCAATTTGATAAGTCAATTCTTCGATATGCAAAGGATTCTGCCGTAACAGATGCAAGTGGAATCCTTCTTATGGATGCTGACTTTGTAGAAATGGAACGGGTCGAAGATGCAGGTGAGTTGAAATACCCACGCATACAACTAGAGCAGAGATACAGTCGCACTGGTTATTACTATGCAGGATGGGGAAACAGTAATACCCAACGGCAATTACAAGTAATGAAAAACGGTACCGCACTTGCGAGCACCACAATGTATTTCTTTGCCATGAAGCTTTCTCTTATGGGTTCTGGGGCCAGTGCGGAACCAGTTATCCCAGAAGAGTTTAGAGATTTAATAGCGGTTAAAGCCGCAGAACTTTGGTACCTCGACCAATCCCCTCCCATATTTGCGACAGCAGATAAGTATAGTGGCCGATACAACGGTGAGCTAGAACGTGCTCGTCGTGCATACCGTACCATTGATGATGAACCTGTATTTATGAACTCTCGTGACCCGGATGCGGGTGGCGGAGGCACTACCATTATTCACCGAACATGACCCGTGTTGTTGTACCCCCATCGTTATCTACCGTCACTGTTGCCAATTTCTATGGCACAGCCAGTGATCGGAGCGGTGTCAAACTTGATAAGCGGGAATTTACGTTGCTTCAAAATATCGTCAATAAGAACTTGAAGACCCTTGCGGTTCGCCCTGGAGGTATCAAATCATTTTCCCAGACACATACCACTGGAACAGATGTGCGCGCTCTTCATACATTCGTTGATGATGCGGGCACTGAGTTATATGTAAAGATGTCCGGAGGAAAAGTTTATAAATCTTCTGGTAGTACATGGAGCGAAATCACTGCAAGCGCACCCGGCGGAGGTTTTACAGAGGCCGATACATGGATGGTTACGTTGAATACAAAAGATACAGGCTCTAGCAACAGTACATCTGGTACCACTACCTCAGCCGAAGCTACATCTATTGAAGACGATGGTATCGGTTGGACTCCCGGTGCGTACACAAAGCAGGTTCTTACTATAAACAGTGAGATTAAAAACATCGGAGGTAATGATGCTGACATCATCTACCTTAATGAAGCGTTTGATACACTCCCCACCGCAGATGCATTTACTGTGAACCCTCGTGCACAGGAATTCTTTATCGCTACTGGTACAGAGTTCTACAAGTGTGATGGGACCACGTTCACGCAGCTTGATACCAGCAACTTCGCAAAAGCATTTGATGGAATAGAAGTCCACCACAACCGTATCTTCGCATGGAAGGGCACCAGTCTCTTCTATTCAGACAATGGTGTAGGCGAGCACTTCAGCCGTAACGCTGTGTACGATTTTGCCACACCAATCCAACGTGTTTATTCCTTCGGGTCTGTGCTCGTTATATTTGAACGAAGGCGTGTCACTGTGATGTTCGGAGATAACCCGGACCGTCACCAATTTGTAGAGGTTCTTAATGAAGTAGGAACCACTGCCCCAAAAAGTGTCACATCATACGGTGACTACATATTCTTCGTCTCTGAAGAGTACGGCTTCTGTGTTCTTTCTCTCGCAGCCTTGGCTAATCGAGGTAAGGTAAACGAGCCACTATCTATCTCTGAAGATTTCATCAATGATAATATTCTCGCACAAAGTTCTGCGAATCTACGGACCACTTGTGCTGGTACACACAAAGGTGAGGTCCATTGGTGTTGTGATAATGACTGGTACCGACTTAACGTGAAGGCTTCTCTTGATACTCCGCGAGACCCATTTGGGAACGTGCGATGGATTTGGAGCCTTGATGATAGGCCGGACGCTATGGACGCACTTGTGTTAGGCCACTACGGAACGAAGTTCGTAGCTGGTGCACAAGATAGTGGACAGGTATATGAGATTGAAGAAAGTAGCACGTATGATGATGATGGTACTGCTATTTCATACGTTATTGAAAAGCAAAACTGGCAGAAGGGAGAGTACGGGAAGAGGCCAAACCACTACCATAGCTTGCACATCCGACAAGAAAACAACGCCGCAAGTTCATTGGTCCAGAGTTACTTCTTTGCTCCTGGTGGCAACTCATACGGTACTGCCGTTGAGACTGTTGATCTTAATAGTGCCCTATCTGCTGACCATGAGATACAGGTCACTGGTAATCCATCAGACGACCCACCAAAAAATTCTGGTGAGTTCCTTAGCTATAAAATTACTGGCTCATCCTCCATCGCCGTACCGGAGTTCGAGCTTATTAATCTCGGTTACTTCGGCGGAATTGTAAAATAATGCTTATACGACCCCCACTAACTTCGGCTGGCTCCGGCTCAGAACTTATCCAACCAGATAGGCCCAATAGCCCTAGCCAATTTACACGCTGGCTCAACCCACATACGGGTGAGTGGGAGCAATGGGATGGTACACAGTGGATAACACTTGCGCGTCTCAATGCGATTATTTCAGAGTTCGGTAACGCGGCGGATGGCGACACTGTTATAACTGACAATACGACGCTGACCAAAAATATGTTCTATGACAGTTTGGTTATTGAAGCTGGTGTCACTGTAGACCCAGATGGATTCTCTATCGCTGTGCGTACTAAATTCAGTCATTACGGTACTATAAGTAGGGCTGGCTCCAGAGGGGGTAATGGAAGTGGTCTCACTGCTGGAGCGGCTGGGACAGCATTATCTCAAAACTATCTCAATGGGTCAGTGGCATCTGGAGCAGGTGGGGCGGGAGCAGGTGGAAACGATGCCTTTAGTACTGCTGGTAGTGGTGGTGGTGGTGGTGGTTCAGCAATAAATTCCGTAGGTGTAGCGGGAGATGCTGGAGGTGCTGGAGGTGCTGGAGGAGCATCTGGAGGTGAGGGTGCTGGTGCACCTGGAGGCGCTGCTGGTGCTGGAGGCTCTGTAACAGCACCTATAGCATCAGTTGGTAGCTTTGATAATTTGAATCATGTAGCACGCTGGAGGACAAACCCCGCAGCACTTGTGCCTCAGCCATTCTTTGGCTCAGCAGGAGCCGGTGGTGGTGGTGGTGGTTCATCTGGACAGGGATTCGGAGGTGGAGGTGGTGGAGATGGGGGAGATGGAGGAGGTGGAGGTGGAGGGGGTTCCCCAGGAGGAAACATCTTGATTGTCGCAGCTATTGTTTCTGGTAACGGAGCCGTTAATGCTGTTGGTGGAAACGGTGGTAATGGAGCGGCAGGAGGACCAGGAGAAGGAAGCGCTCATAGTGGAGGTGGTGGAGCTGGAGGCGCAGGTGGCGCGGGTGGTGTTGCAGCTTTAATTGCTTCACGAAAAGATGTATTTGAATGGACTACCGATGTTTCTGGCGGCACTGCTGGTAGTGGTGGCGCAGGAGGTGACGGTGATAACAATGATGGTCTTGCTGGTCAAGACGGTACAAACGGAGACGCCGGAGCTTTCCATGAATTCTTTATTGTCGACTAATATGAATAACTCTTCTTACATTACAGGCGAACAAAGGCTCCTAAATTACGTTAGGCGCACATCAGTTGGTAGCAGACCTTCACGACGCACTCTTCGCAGTCGTGCGACTGAAAGCACTCGTAATTCATCTACTCGTACAAAGAAAAAGCAAACCACTCCTGTATACAAGCACAAGAAAGATAAGGTAGAAATCGCTGGTAGACGGAGTGATGAGGATGGTAGTCGTACTCCAGATACAGTACGTCGCGCGGCTCTTGACTCTTCTAATAAGAGATTATCAACCAGGAACATAAGTAAGGCATCTACATTTAAACCTGTACAGGGACCAGTGAAAGCTAAGTGGGTTTACATCTCTGGTCCAGGTGGCCGAATAATGAGACATACTTACCCCGTCATTCCTGCTGCGAAAGAAATAAATGGCAGAAGCCTGAGGGATGAGGCAACACGCAGAGTGCGAGAGAGCAATCCAGAACTCTTTATGAGTGGGGCGCAAATAAGAGAGAAGGCTAGGAAACAGGCACAACAGCAATTCGGTACAACCAGTGGCTCTAAGGTAGCGCGTGAAGCTGCATACCAAGAGAGGTTGATGACACGATCAATGACTAACGCACGATCAAGTAAAATTGATTCTGTATTTAAGACTGTAGAAAAAGAGGCGAAAGAAGTCACACAAAGGCAGGAGCACCAGAGAGTCCGAAATCAGCGAGCGTCTCAAAAGACTGCATTACAAGCTGCTGTTGATGAAAGAAGGCAGCGTCGCGAAGACAGGATAAAGAGTTCTGGCTTTGACCCAGAGACAGAGCAGGGGCGTGCTAACATCGCAGAGAGAGAGAAGAAAAGCCAGGCCCTTATTGAGTCTGGTGATGATGAGCAGAAGCAAGCATTCCGTGATTACATTAATTTCTTGCAGCAGATTCAAAACATGTCACAAGAGGAACGCGACCAGGCCCTTGGTGAAATAGATGACCAAGCGGCTGCTGAGGTAGACCCATACTATGATAGTGAGGGTAGGTTCCTTGATAGGGCTGAGGATGTTCAGCAGCGTAGGAGCGATCTTACACGAGAGCAACAAAGACGTTTAACAGACCTTCGGCTACGCCGAGGTGAGCAGGATATAAACCTAGAGACGGGTAGGGCATACGAAGATATAGGAACTGAATTCACATCACGAGGTCTTGATGAGCGTGGTGTGGGTGCATCCAACCGTCGTGGCTTTAGGTTAAGCCAAGCTCGCAACCGTGGCCTGGGTAGGCTGGAGGAAGACGCTTCATTGAGTAATGAATTTACACGTAGATTTGGAGAACTTAATGACCAGGGTATCGACCTCACGTTTGATAGGGCACGTAATAAATTGGACTATGATCGTCTTGGGGATTTAGAAGATGAGAAATCAGACATCTTTGGAGACCTGGAACGATTCAACTATCTCAACCAGGGTGACCAAGCATCTATTCCAGACTTTACGGAAGACCAAACAGATGAGAGTGAGGGGAAAAAGCCGCGTGATTCTCAAGGAGCTAGAGGTGGTACTGCTGAAGAAAATCTTACCAACCTTCAAAATAACGTGGCTCAACGAAGAGCAGATCGTTTGGCAAAAATCCCAATAGAGGAACGCTTGCCAACATATCGGTCCACCCCAACAGCTCCGCCAACTAGCTCACGTTCATCATCTGTGCGAAGAAGTACGACCCCCAATATCCGTAAAAGTACGACCACTTACAACATTAAAGCGGCTCCACCGAAAGCGCAAATTCAAGTAAGGCGCGTATCGACCCCCACCGTTCGTAATACTAAGCATACGACACCGACGAGGCAATCAGTTAGTAGGCTACAATCAGCAGTAGCAAAGAGACGTGCCGCACGTATAGCTGCCAATTCCCGCAAAAGATAATTATGCCTAATTCAACCCAACCCTCCACCGGCAACACATTCGGCTTCTCGATGGAGAGCGCCGCATCAGACTTCCTGGATGCAAAAGAAATTGCGACTCAAGCGGGTAGCAAAAACTTCTTAGCTGCTGCGCGATCTAAAGCTTTTAATGTACGGCGCGGTGGTCCGACTAAAGACACTACTCCAAAAGCTGGAATTATTGGCTCATCTACATTAAGAGGATTAGATGCTCCAGTGCCTATCGTTTCTACGAAGCCTGGAGAGCAGCAAGATTTGAGTGGTATTAATGACCCAGTAGCAAATGCACGCCTTGATATTCTTAAGGGATTCCAAGATCAATATGCTCGCGCGGGTGAGCTAGAGGCTGCGGACACAAACATCATCCGTAATAAGATTATTGCGGACATGGACCCGTACACTGATATTGATACACGTATTAAGGAGGTGACACGCCAGGGCCTTGTCTCTAAAACATTACTAAACCAAAAACTACGAAGCTTACCACCTTCACAGCGCAGGGCTGTGGTAGCGAGGCGCCTACAGATGTTTGGCGATACTGTGGATAATTTGTTAGAGATACGTAGCAAACGTAAACTAAAGATTGAGGGTCGGGTATCCGAAGAGATTGGAGACATCCGTGCTAAGGAGACCGCGTTCACAAACCGTGTGAGTATGCTTACTAATTTGGGTAATATGCTTGATGGCATCGGTGCTGACAGAGAGACGAAAGCGATGATGAACCTTACAGTAGAGAAAGCTAAAGAAGAGCTTGCTCGCTTACGCAGGAAAGCTGATGCGAAGGGTATTGCCTCATCAACAAAAGAGCAGCTTGATGCCGCAGTAGATATAGCTCGATCAAGTAAGATTCCAGTAGAGACTATTCTTGGGTCATTGCCAGATAAGGACAAGGCAGAGTTCTGGCTCCGTATGCAGACACGACCAAATATTACCAACCGTAACGCGCTTGAAGACCCCAATTTGCGACAGAGCAGAGGGGACATAGACCCAATCTATGGAGACCCTTACGCTGGTCTACAGTCCGCCAAGCAATTCTACCCACCATACGACGATGGCGGAGGAATCCCACAGCAAGTACCACCAACGAAATTTAATTCCGACGACGACGAATAAACCTTATGGCCAACCTTTTCAGCAAGAGCCGGCAAGCACCACAAGGCGGAGGACAGCTTTTCTCTCCAGCTCCAAACCACTTTAATCAAAATCTCTTCGGCGCAGAAACCGACGCGGATGTGATGACTCGTATCACTGCTGAAGTGGAAGAGGAAATGGAGAAAGAGCGTAAGAAAAAAGAGGCTGAGATGAAGAAAAGGCAACAGCAAAGCACTCCTGCTAAGCCAAAACTGACTGTCGGTAAAGTGGTAAAGGGTGTTGGTAAAGAGTTTGTAAGTAAAGCTGATGACGCAATACTTTTTGGTAAAGGTAAGGAGCTGCTATTCAAACATAAGATGCACGACATCGCAGATGAGCGAACGCTTGCACGACTAAAAGAGAATGTCCCGGCTGACCAGTGGTCTGCTGTAGAAAAGAATCTGAAAACTTCTCAGCGCACTCGCGCCATCATGGATACATTTGGTCTTGCGGGTGACAACTTTGTATCGAAGACAAAGAATAAATTACTGTTTGGAAGGATGGGTTCCAGGGTTCTGGAGGATTTAAACAATCTTAATGACATGGCTTTGGAGAAATTTGATATGACCAAAGAACAGGTGATAGAAAACATGCTCAGCCAAGGCGAGGTACCACGAAGAGAGCGGGGTGCAATGACTCAATTAAGTAAAGGGGTTGGTGAGGGGATGTCTCTTGGAATCTTGGGACAAGATAGAGAAGACCCATTTATACAGGCACAGTATCAGCAAGACCCACTGTCTACTGGAGAGAAGGTGGCGAGCGTAGGAGGTCAACTAGCGGGTGGGCTTGTGACATACGGTGGAATTGCGAAATGGGTTGGGAAGGGTTTGCAGACTCATGCTGGCATCAAGTCATTTGCCACAGCTCACCCGTATTTATATGGAGCAACGGTTCAGAACCTTGCAGAAGAGGGTGTTGAATCGTCGGTCCGATTAGGTACAGGCCAAGAGTATGGAGTCAAAGAGTTTATCTGGGGCATGAGCCTTGGTGGAATTTTTGAGACAGGAGCGTTTGGATTGAAGAGTCTTAAAGCGTTGAAAGAGGTACGCCCGGAGATTGCACAAAGCCAGATGGAGAGCATGGCTAAGACCCTCACAGAAACCATGGGACGGCCACCAACCAACGGAGAACTATTCGACGCCATGAAACATTTAGAGATTGATGGAACGGAAGTAACATACAACACACTCTTCAAAGAGGCTCGTATGGCTCACTTGAAAGGAGGTCCAACTCCGAAGGGTGGTAGCAGTGATATTCCAGGAAAGAAAACTTCAAAGCTATTCAAGAGAACTTTGGAACAGCCAGCAGACGCTAAGAAGCCTATGCAAAAAGTTCTGTTTGATAAGAAAGACGACGCCCTATTCAACAGTATATCTAATAAAGAGACTGCGAAGACTGTGCGGGGCCAGTTGGCGAAAGACTATGATTCAGTCCGTACAAGGCTGTTGGATAGCACTCGTACTGTGGATGAGGTGGATGTAGCGGCGGCTGATGTAGTGGTACAAAAGCTCAATAAGTTGGGTGATGATGCAAGCTTGCAGGAGGCAGCCAACATTACGTTGAATGTCAGCAACTCTCTTACTAAGCAGGGTCGTGCGATTCAAGCCGCATCTATGTGGGATAAGTTGTCTCCTGCGGGAGTACTGATGGAGGCACAGCGTACTGTACGTAATACCAACGACGCTCTGAAAAAGCGTGGTATCAAGACTCGTATCAATCTTACAAAGGCACAAGAGAAGATGTTCCTAGACAGAGCAAAGAAAGCTCAGAACCTTACAGGTAGGCCACGCGAAGTTGCTATGGCTATCATCCGTAGGGACTTGGCTGAGATGGTACCAACAGAGGTGTGGGATATGGTTGGTTCAACACACGCTTTGATGATGCTTGGTAACTTCAAGACTCTTGGTCGTAACATTATTGGTAACGGCATCCTCGGTAAGATGGAGAACATGAGTGACAGACTTGGGTTCTTAACTGAAAGAGGTGTGGTCAATCCAGTACAGAGACTACTTGGTAAAGATGTGGTGAAGACAAAGCGTCCTCCTATACAGATGCGTAAGAGGTGGAAAGCTTTCTGGGAAGGATTCGTTGAAGGTTCAGAAGAGGCATACCACGGTATCGACCTCACTCCTACTGCGAAGGGGAAGTCTAAGTTTTTGGGTATGCAGAAAGGACGTACATTTAAGCCCGGTGTATTCGGTAGTAACAAGATAAATAACTCTATTGCTAGTGGTTTCGTAAGAGCTATTGAGAAGACTGCAAGGGGTGGAGAGATAGCTGTTGGTGTTGGATTGAAAGGGTTCGATAGAGCTGCATTCAAGGCGTCCTTTAAGAACTCGATGGATAACCAAGCGATAATCGCTGGTAAGAAATTCGATGGTGTCCCTACGCAAGAGATGATCGAGACGGCCTACGCTGAGTCTCTGTTCAAAACTCTTCAGGATGATACAGCGATCTCTAATGCTTTTGTGGCTCTCAAGAAAAACGTATTAAACCTTGGTTTGAAATTTGGTCCGGGTGACTTCATTCTCAAGTTCCCTAAAGTACCAGGTAATCTGTTGGATAGGGCTATTCGTTACTCTCCAGCAGGATATGGTAACACCTTGTGGCAGATGTCCAAGCCTCTATTTAAAAGGACTATAGACCAAAAGGAGGTGATAGAATCTTTCTCTCGTGCGACTGTTGGTTCTGGATTAATGTTCATTGGTATGAAGCTTAGGGAAGCTGGTGTCATCACTGGTCAGCTCGATGAGAATAGGAATGTACGAGCCGCGCAGCAGAGCGCTGGGTACAAAGACTACCAAATAAACCTTAACGCGCTTAAGAGGTACGTGATGAGCGGCTTCAATAAAGAGATGTCTAATGAGCACGTAGACGGAGATGAGATGATGACGTATGACTGGCTACAGCCAACAGGTGTTTCACTAGCTATGGGTGCTGATATGTATGACGGTGGCGGAGAAGTCACAGCCGTATATGAAAATCTCTTAAGGGGTACCGCCCAAGGGCTTGGCTCGCTGGAAGGAAACTCTCTGCTACGCGGACTATCACAAGCTTTCCGTCGTGATGCTGATGGTATGTTGGAATCTGTTGCGGTCACACTCTCTGAGAACGCTGCGTCCTCCTTTGTACCTACGATGATGAGCCAGGTAAACCAATTAGGAAATCATCTACGCAGAGAGACGTATGACCCGTCACCATTGCGGACTGGACTTAATAGAATGAAGGCAAAGATTCCGTACATGTCTAGTGGGCTACCCAAAAAGTCATCTACTCTTGGCAAAGAGATAAAGACTTTCAGCTCCGCAGACAAAAACCTCGGACTCTTCCTCGTTGATGTATTCATTAATCCAGCTATGGTATCCGAGTACAAAAAGAACCCAGGCATGGAAGAGCTTATGAGCCTCTATGAAGTGACTGGCGACGCAGCGCACATGCCTCGTGTCGTACAACGGTCTATTAAGATTTCTGGTGGTCCGGACGGTCCCGTAAACCGGAAGCTTAAAGGTCGAGAAATATCTGAATATCAGCACATGGTTGGCGCAGATACAAAAGCAATGTATGAGATGGTATTTGATACTCCACAGTTCCAGGCGCTTACCCCGGAAAAGAAAGCAAAGGAGATGGGCCAGGTCCTCACCAACATCAACACCGCAGCGAAGATCAAACTCTTCGGGCATAAGCCATCATCTGTAAATGAGTTGACAGAATTGCTAGTACGTTACGGTGTACAACATGGACGCACTAACCAAAAGGTGTTATTTGATATGAGAAAAGAGGCACTACCAGACAGACAAAGCTTCAACCGTTCCACTCGTCTCTTCAGAGATTTGGATAACGCCAATTACACTCCCTTATTTTCTCCTGCGAATTAGCTTGCGCATCGTAAAACAGTAATCCCCTGTATAATTCCCCAATAGACTATGGCTTCCAACCCCAACGATATAAATAGCTTGGCGCGATTCGTTCTCAAAGATGTTTGGGATACGAGTAACAACGCATTACAAGTAAACGTAGTAGCTGGTTCTACCGGCGCGACTGAATACAATGAAGACGCCGCTACACCTTCTACAATAGTTGGTCCGACGCTTATGATGGAGCGTGATGACGCTCTTACGTCTGTTACTCCTGCTGAGGGAGATTGGATTGGCGCAAGGGGTACAGCAGAAGGGGCATTATGGACACAAGACTTTAATAGTGATGCAATCTTATCCGACACAACGGCTATTTTGGCTGATACAGCCAATATGGACACGAATATTACAGCCATACTTGCCGATACAGCAGCAATGGATACCAACCTTGGCACTATCGCGGGCGCAGTATCCGGTAGTGAGATGCAGGTAGACATTGTTTCTGGAGGAGGTGGAGGAACGGAGTACACAGAGGATGTAGCTACAGCTAACCCTATAGTTGGTACGGCTACACTGATGGAAAGGGATGATGCACTTACAACAGTGACACCAGCAGAAGCAGACTGGATTGGAATGAGAGGTACAGCTGAAGGTGCGCTCTGGACTCAGGACTTTAACTCAGATGCAATCCTTGCAGACACTACAGCCATAAAGACGGCTGTGGAGACTTTAGACAATGCAATCTCTGGTAGTGAGATGCAAGTAGACCTTGTCTCTGCAAACGTAACCAACGCAGGTACATTTGCTGTGCAAGTAGATGGTTCAGCTCTTACGGCCCTGCAACTGATAGACAACATTGTTTCTGTAGATGATGCAGCGTTCTCACTGGGTTCAGGTTCAGGAGTGATGATGATGGGATTTGCAGGTACACAATCTGTCAATGCTAATGATTCAGCAGCCTTAGCTTGTGATACAGATGGTGCTTTGCATATCTCCGATGGTGGTAACTCAATAACAATAGATGGTACTGTTACTGCTGACCTTGGTGCTACTGATAATGCAGTATTAGATGCGATTGCTGCTTCTCTCGCTTTGTTAGATAACTCAATATCGTCTGGAAATGAATTACAAGTTGATGTGGTTGGTTCTTTACCCGCTGGTAGCGCAGCGATTGGTAAGCTGGCAGCTAACTCAGGTGTAGACATTGGAGATGTCGATGTGACGAGTATCACAAACGACTCTATCAATGGACCAGAATCATCCACAGGACCATCGGTAGACTCATATACACAAGTAGCCATAAACCTAACGACTGGTGCAAACCAAGTTCTGGCTTCTTCTGCCGCAAACAAGCAGATATGGGTATATGGATACACATTCACTTGTGGTGATGCAGATGGACAAACGGTTAGCTTTCAAGACGAAGACGATACAGCTCTATCTGGAATCATGGAGTTCGCACAGTATGGAGGTGCAGCAGTATCCCCTTCAGGGAACTTCGCAATGCCTATATGGAAACTAGCAACAGACAAAGACCTTGAAGTTGATATCACAGGAGGTGATGTCGATGGATGGATTTCAGTCGCAGTTGTAGACGTATCTTAATCCCCATATTTATGCTCCCAGTAGAACCTAAAACATCGGCAGCACTCGATTCGCTTGTTACTACTATTGATACTAAGCAATCTGAAGAGTTGGCCGCAAGTAAATCATATTGGCAAGGGGCAAAGACCAGAGATGATAGTACTGCAAAAGTATCTGACCATGATTCATGGGAAACAAAAGGTATAGCTCTGGGAGATATCACAGAAGATGTATCTGTTCACACTTACGATGGACCAAACGGATTAGGCTATATTATAATCATGGAGAAGCCAGTTACAGGTGGCCGATTCATCAAAAGGGTAGTCCACGGTGCTGAGCAGAGTAGAGCGCAGGACTGGACATTTACCCCCGATGATGATGGCATTACCTGATAACGGGGACTTTGCACAATCTGGCTCTATTATCTCTCGATGGAAACTCGATGAGTCTTCTGGTACAAGAGAGGATAGTGTAGGCTCTAACGATCTAACAGATAACAATACTGTGACAGGAGCTACAGGTAAATTTGGAGATGGTGCCTCTGCTTTTGCTAGGGCATCTACTGAATATCTTAGCATTTCAGACAACGCATCTCTTAGCCCTGTGGGGGATATATCCTACTTTGCGTGGATAAAGCCTACAACCACACCATCAGATGCAGCCTATGTTATAGCTAGTAAATATGAAACCAGCGACAGATCATGGTATTTCGACTATAGCGAGGATGGAGGTGGTGAGAGACTCCACTTCTATGTAGAAGACTCCAACGGAGACTCAACCTCTCCTGAAGTAGCAGTAACTCTAGCAAATGACACATGGCATTACGTTGGCTTCGTTTACGATGTTTCTGCTTTTGAGGTGAAATTTTACGTCAACGGCGCTCAGGTAGGAGCTACTGGCTCTACAGCAGGGGTAAACGACTTAGAAGACAGCGCAATACCATTCTTTATTGGAGCTATTGACTTAGGTTCAGGTGCTACAACTACGTGGGATGGGGATATGCAAGACCATATCTTCTGGAATGTAGAGCTTACAGCAGCAGAAGTAGCTGCGAACTACAACCTATACGGTACAGGTTTACCAGCTACAGCAGCCCTTCCTCAGTCAGGTTCTCTTATTGGTCGATGGAAGCTAGATGAGCCGTCAGGTACAAGAGTAGACTCTGTAGGAAGCAATGATCTATCGGACAACAACACAGTCACAGCAGGAGGAGAACAATTCAACAATATTGCAGCGAACTTTGAAGTAGGAAACGATGAATACCTAAGCGCTTCAGATAGTGCAGCATTATCTCCGACAGGAGATACTTCCTATTTCGCTTGGATAAAATTAGAATCTCAGCCACCGGCAGGTAATCACAGGTTTATTGCCAGTAAATATGATGGTGGTGATCGTTCATGGTTCTTTAGTGTACGAGAAGAAAGTGGCAACTTCTTAAATCTATACATTGAAGATTCAAATGAAGATGGAGGTCAATTTAATGTGTCTTACACATTTGCTAATGATGTTTGGTACCATGTCGGATGGGTATATGACCAATCGGAAGCTGATGCGACATTCTATGTGAATGGAAAAATGGCAGGTTCGCCAGTATCATTAACGAATGTAGATGATCTTGAAGATAGTTCGTGTGATTTTCGTATTGGTGAGATAGATAGTGTCGGAGCCGCAGGATTTGATGGGCTCATGCAAGACCATTGTTGGTGGAATGTTGAACTTACAGCAGCAGAGGTGGAAGACCTATACAACGCATACTTCAACCTTCCAGACGAAGGAGATTTGCCTCAGCCTGGCTCAGTCGTAGCCCGTCACACACTCACAGAGGGCGGTGGAACGAGGAATGACCAAGTGGGAACAAACCATCTTACTGATAATAATACTGTAACCTCTACGACAGGGATTTCAGAAACTAACTCTAGTGCAGAAAGAGCAGCAGACTTTAATGATAGCAACAGCGAATACCTCACTGTCGCAGATAACGCCAATATTTCCATAACAGGAGATATGTCTTGGTTCGCTTGGGTAAGACCTGATACAGCACTCCAAGGATCAGACGATCAATACTTTCTCGCTTCAAAATACGATCACACTCAGCGTAGTTGGTACATTGCATACGCATTGGAGGATACCAATGAACAGGTGGATGTCTATATTGCTGATAATTTGACTGGAGATGCGAACAGCAAGAGAGAAATATGGGATGTCACCCTGGCAATAGGACAGTGGTATCACATGGGATTTGTTTATGATGCTTCGGATGGAGAAGTTGGCTTCTATATAGACGGCGCTCAGGTTGACACTATACGAACAGGATTCGCCACAGATATTGTTGATGGAACTGCTGCTTACCGAATAGGCGCATTCTCTGGTGGAGGAGGTACAACAGGATTCTGGCCAGGGCAAGTGCAGGATGCAATCATGTGGAATGCAGAGCTAACAGGTGCAGAAGTAACAACTCTCTACGAGCTTTACACAGTAGAACCCTCTACAGGAACTCCGAGCGGACTTACTCTCATGGGAGTTGGTAATTGATAAAGACACTAAACAGGTGTATAGTGCCTGTATGCGAATCACACACTTTCTCTGGGCGCATACTGCGGCAACCTTTGTCCAGTGTTGCCTTATGGTATCTGCCCTTCCACACCTATAATGATACTCTGTCCAGTCCAACTCAGAGTACGTATCACCCAGCATTTTGGGGAGAATCCGGATGTCTACGAACAATTTGACCTTAAAGGTCATAACGGTGTAGACATCGCTGGCGGGGTACCAGGAGTCAGAGTTCCTGTTCTATCGCCTTACGATGGAGTGGTGCGCTTAGGAGACCAGGGAGACAGGGGATACGGCAAGAATATCCACCTCTTCACAGACCCGGACGGCGATGGCAGAATACGAGAAGTTGTACTGGCTCATTTTTCGTACATCCACAAGAGATTGAAAGACGGAGATAGAGTGTATTTGGGAGACGAGCTGGGGATGATGGGAAATACAGGATTTAGCTCTGGAGTGCACCTACACCTTGGTTTACGGTACCGCGACCCGAAGAGAAACAACGAAATCATAAATTCAAATAACGGTTACAGGGGATTTGTAGATTTTGAAAAGTACCTTCTCTACACCGTTGACGAAAAGCTAGAAGATAGGCTAGTAACCTATCCGTATGATATAATGTAGTCAATTTATTAACCCCATTATTATGAAAGGTTCTGCTCCCCTATCTCTCAGCTCTAACGATCTTACAAAGGTCGGTAAAGGCGCCCTCATCGCAGGTGCCGGTGCTGTACTCGCCTATCTTTTGGATTACGCCACGTCTTTGGATTTGGTTGACCCAGAAAACTGGTGGGCACCAGTGATAATTGCTGGTCTTGGTGTTGTTGCAAACTTGCTCCGCAAGTTGGCCACTGATACTAGATAGTACCCCTTTTGATTTCTGATTACAGATAAAGCCCGTAGCATCGTGCTTATTCTTCTGTGGATGATTGTTCTGCTCCTAACCCTGGTGACAGACTCGCGCCCGTATTTTGAACAGTACGACGACAGTGCTCTGCTATCAACAACGCGTCTGCAATAGTTAGGGTGACAGTTAGATGTGGAAACAACTGTTGAGCCTTCGCCTTCAGATTGTTTTTGTGCATCGTCTTTGTGTGACTCTTTTTCTTAGGTGGTATACCCATAGCCTGTTGCCAAACCCTTGGTAACACCTCATTGAATGGGAGCTTGTGGCATATCATAGCCATCCTCAAACTGTGGTAGTTACCAGAAAAAGTCCAGATAGCTTTCTTTGCATCCATCGGCATCGCGTTTACCTTCTCTATAAGAATCACAACATCATCCTCTATCGTTAATGCTTCAAACAAGTCAGACATATCACGCTCCGTCGCTGGCATCTTGTGTGTGTCGACATGCTTCCCACGGATAATTGCTATTGCTCCGTTCTTACCTGGGTCGATACCCACGAAGGTTGTTTTGTCATACATGTACACAAGTATACCGTATACGCTTGTTTAGCGCAATTTAGCACACGGGTTGTATCCTTTAGGTGCCATGAGTCGACACAAAACTTCACTTGTACGGCGGCTCTGTTCCACACCACGCTGATGTATAGCACGGGCAGATGGACGTCGTAACGCAGTCCGTCGTATAGCACTGAAATCTACGCTCCGTGTATGTTGCACACGCTTCGGCGCTCTAAGTACGGGCTTTGTATAGTTACGTCTGAATGTAGATGTCTTCTGGGATACGCCTTGCTGCTCATAGAGCGGCTTAATGACGTTCGTACCTCTATTGAGTCGGGATATTGGACGGCAATACGTTACACCTCTAAAGGTGTGCTGCCTGTATACAGGGCATTCAGTAGAAGCATCCAAAAGGATAGGGCGCGCTGCGCTCACCATATCTGCTGTCCAGAACCAGATAGCGATACCAACAAGGCCGATGATGTAGAGGATAGTGGAGAATTTCATGCCTCCATTATACTACGCTTGTGGCTTTTGAGGAACCCTGGTGATTACACCTTCTGTAGTCAAAAACATACCAGCGATAGATGTAGCGTTTTTCAGCGCACACTTCTCAACCTTCACGGCATTGATTACTTTAGCCTCAAACAAATCCACAACGTCTTTAGTTTTTGCACTAAATCCGTGCTTTGGGTCTTCGGCTTCGCCAACTTTTAAGGAAATATGCTCACCGTTTACTCCACAGTTTTCAGCTATCTGCTGACACACTGCTGGCAACGCGTCCATAACAATCTTCACTCCGACCAGCTCATCCTTACCAAGACCCGCAAAGATTGGGTCATCTACTGAAATAGACGCATTGATGAGTGAGGTACCAGCACCAGGGACTATCCCCTCTTGGGCTGCGCTCTTTACAGCCCCTAGTGCATCCTCGACACGATCAAGCTTTTCCCTAGCTTCAGTTTCGGTAGCACCGCCGACCTTAACGATGGCAATACCGTGCTTGAGTCGAGCAATACGCTCTTCAAGCTTGTCGTGTTCAAATCCAGGTTCACCGCGCTCCATTCTTTCTCTGATAGATTTGATGTGTGCGTCCACATCATCATCTGATGCACCACCTTCGTAGATGGTACACGTCTCTCTGTCTGTGATTACCTTTTTACACCTCCCCAGCATCTCTATGCTCATATCCTTTAGGTGCATGTTTGCTTCCGGCATGATGACCTTACCTCCGGTTACAACGGCGAGGTCTTCCAGTGCCTCCTTCTGTCTCTCTCCCCAGAACGGTGCTCGCACCGCACATGTGAGACAGATATTCTTCATCTTGTTTGCTACTAATGTAGTCAGCGCTCCGGACACAACGTCGTGCGCGATAACCAAAATAGAAAACGGCTTACCTTCTTTAGCTGCCTCCTCTTCAATCTTCTGCATAATTGGAAGCATGTCATAAGGGTCAGTGAGGGTGTCATCCAAAAGTAGGATGTACGGGTTCTCCATTTCATTAATACCGTCCGGAGATGTCATAAAGTATGGAGACAAATATCCATTGTCATACTGCAACCCCTCTGTGAACTGTGTATTGAGACCAATGGCTTGCCCTGGCTCAATAACAATCACACCATCTTTACCTAACTTCTCCATGAGGTCAGAAATTGTTTTAGCAATTTCGTCATCACGCGATGCTACCTTAGCAATGTCGAAGTAGTCCTCTTTACCATCTGCTTTGATCGAGTCCTTTAGCATCCTCCCCACTACAGCTTCACATGCTATATCCATACCTTCTTTAATAGCGATAGCGTTGCGTCCTTTTTGAATCTCTTTAATACCAGCGTCCATCATCTTGTATGTGAGGACCGTAGCTGTAGTCGTACCGTCACCAGCTTCCATGTTCGTTTTGTTGGCAGCTTCACGTAGCAAGCACACACCCATCTCTTCCTCTTTATCCTCTAGGTCTATCTCTCGCGCTACACCAATACCATCCATTGTGAAACGGATACCGTAGTCCTCTTCAATTAAGAGACGGCGGCCAGAGAGGCCCATAGTAACACGTACTCCGTCGTATAGTTGTTTGGCACCATCCATAACTGCGCCACGGGCGGCTTCGCCAAATACTACTTTTTTTGCTGGGATTTCCATAATTTATTCTGGGGTAACGGAAGCTAAAACAGATTCTTCGCGGACAATTTTGTACGGGATACCATCAATCTCCACATCATCTCCTGCATACTTAGCGAAGAGCACTTGGTCCCCCTTCTTTAGATCGGTCACGTCCGGACCAACATCATGTACTGTACCTTCTGCTGGATAGTCCTTTTTAGCGGTATCCGGAATTACTATTTTAGAATTTTTCAAACGTGTGTCCTCCCACTGCGGGATGATAACGACTCTATCATTACGTGGTACAACTTTATTGCTCATCTGGTGTAGGGGGAATGAATATTGCTCCGCTCGGAGTCTTTCTTAGCAGCCCTTTTTTGCAGAGCTGGTTGATAGTGTAGTGAAACGAGGTGTTCTTTTTTCCGAACGCTAGAGAGATTGCACGGATAGATGGGATGAACCCATGCTCTTTGTTGTGCTTCTTAACGTATTCGAGTATTTCCTCCTGGCGTTTGGTCAGTGGGAAGCGGTTTTTGTAGGATGCCTCTCTCTGCTCCTGTGTTGCATTTGCCTCATCTGTCATAACGTGAATATGGTACAGTACACCTGTACACTATGCAAGTGTGCTGCTACTATATACTGCGTACTTACACCCCTTCCCCCCTTACATTATGCTGAAGTCAGTAGAAAATGTGGTGATCGAGCACCCCACAACCAAAAAGAAGCTCGCAAAAGACCAAGACCCAAGTGGTAAAATCACTACTCACTGGACCACCGTTAGTTGCTGCATGACAGCAGTAGAACTCCAACAAGTGAAGAATGCCAAAGAGATGACTCGTAACATGGAGCTACATGGAAAGCTTGAAGCTCAACTAGAAGCATCAGAGCTTGTACTCACAGAGAGTGAATTTGAAGAGGTCCAGGCAATGGTCCTCGCGTTCCCTAACTTCCTTCGTGGAGGTATTTTGTTTGGTAATCTCTTTAGGATTATGCAAGCACCAGAAGTCCGTGAGGATGACTACAAGGCTAAAGCTAAAAAGAAAGAAGCTGAAGCACCTAAAGAAGATGAGCCAGCAAAAGACGAAGAGGCTAAAGCGTAGTTTCATACTCGCCACTCCCCTCAACGATGAAATTATGTTCCTTCGGATTCCGAGGGCACACCATTTCATCATATATCCAATCCGATGTATCTCCATCTGAAGGAATGGAGTCTGTGCGTCTGCTCATCTCTACCTGTTCGCCTGTTAGATCGTAGCAAGATTTACAAATCATTTTTGAAAGGTAATAAAATTAACGCCTCGCTTAATACAGGATGGACATATCCCAACATAATCTTTAATGTCCCTTGTATAGGGCTTTTTTAAACAAGTTCTACTTGAGCTGCTTCGCCCACAAAAATTACATCTCTTGGGTTTTTCGGGATAATTTCTATTTATCCAAGCCAATATTGATTCATCTTTAGCCTCACCCCCCTTCCATCTTGGGGCTTTTTCTTTTTTTTGCGAATGTCTAACTTCTTGCTTATAGCAACCACAAGAAATAACTGTTCCACCAATCACTGGCGAGGGTCTTGATTGATATTTCTTTCCACAATCACAATCAAATTCCCACTTACCACCGTTTTTATGGGGTTTTAACTTCCTTGTGGCAATCAATCTTCCGAACCTTTTGCCAACGATATACTTTTCTTGGAACATATTAGTGTGAATCATACATTTCTTGCATTTTCTTGTAACAATTTTTCAAATCAGTTCCCAAGCTATCTACTTGCCTCCATAGAGATTCAATCTCTCTTTGCTGTATTTTACATTTGATACTAAGCAATCTGAAGAGTTGGCCGCTCTTTTCCTGCCTCTTACAATTCTTACAATCTTTAACGGTCATAGTTAGTGGGAGAAGGAAACAGGAAGTAAGTCCCGCTTAGGGGCGAAGTCTGCTTTAGGGTTCATTTCATAGTAGAAATTGATG
>Ga0208790_1000103_pt1 | contig 45522 bp, 34 predicted proteins | sample 10_taG_FD_184083 | JGI IMG/M metagenome (GOLD analysis project Ga0208790, IMG submission 184083) | Marine viral communities from the Subarctic Pacific Ocean - 10_ETSP_OMZ_AT15264 metaG (SPAdes) (version 2) | ecosystem: Environmental > Aquatic > Marine > Oceanic | place: Pacific Ocean | collected... | reverse complement strand
TTATAAACATGTTAATCACCTCCTCGTAGATTTATGCCGTTATCTCCAAATACCGTGCTTAAGATATAAGAAGTTCCAGAACTTAGGCAGCCACAAATAAAGAAATTCATAACATTAAGTTCGTATGTAAATAGTTCCGTAAAAGGGTTTATTCCACATAAAAAAATACCAACCCAAAAGCCAGTGCACATTGGACATCTCCAAAAGTAGCCACTTGGTCGGATTTTATTAAAAATTTTGGCATAACAGATTAATTGAGTCAATCCGTAGGCTGACAAAATAAAATATAAAAGAGACATGCTGAATTCAATCCCTCTCTAATTGCCCCACATTCCCCTTCCCTTCGGGAGCATCTTGTAGTTGGCGAAGTTGTTTTAAGAGTAGTGAAATTTTAGAAGACAAGTTTGTCTGCTCTTGTTGTTTTGCTAAATAACTATTTTGAGTTCGAATATCCATCAATATTGTGTCGTCGCCGTTGGCGGCTTCTTCTTCATTGGCAATAGAGCGAGTCACATCCTCAAGAGCTTTTTGTAGCCGGTTGATTTTGTTTCCAATTCCGGTAAGATGTTGCTCGCGGCTTTCTTCTAAACTATTTTCTAATTCTTCTTTAATAATCTTTCTCAATTGTTTTGATGTAAGTTTCATTTTTCTTTTCCTTCGAGCATGTAGCTCATCCAATATGGCTGATAAGTATATCCGGGCTTGATTGAACCCTTTTCAGAGGCTTGCGGCACTTCACCAAGTTCTGTAGAGTCTTGATCTGTCGGATGTGTATAATAATTGTCAAGCATTTGTTCATAATCATCGATGTAATCATAATATGGTTTTTCTTCTTTTAAGAACTTATAAATACCATAAATTGTATAATCTACTGGATTTATTTCTTTATTTTTAGAAGTCGGAATTAAACCCTCCAATGATCCATAAACGCTGCCTCCTCTGATTGACTCATATTCGACAACACCATTTCGTTTTAAAAATTCAAATAGTCTATTTTGAGCCTCGTAAACGGTTTCAGAATAATCATTCTTGGCAAAAGTTACAACCTTGCTCTTAGTCGGCATAATTACGATATCCATCTCTTCGTGATCAAAGATCATAATATTTCCATCAAGAGATTTTCTAGCTTTTAATTCTAAAGTAATTTTCTCTTGGCGCGCTGCTTTTCCAATCTGGATTGTAATTGCCATTTAAGCCAGTTCCTTAACGAGACCTTGAATTTTTAAAATATCATGAACAAATTTATTATCCAAGACTCTCCTTGATGTCGTTTCCAAAATTTTAATAACTTTTTTTGTCTTTTCCACCATATCTTGATCATTTTTGATTTCTTTCAAATTAAGAGAATTTTTGACGATATTTGTAAGTCTGGGGATTTCCTCATTCAAAAACATCTTCAATTCGATACCGTGATCAGCAAAGGAACCGATATATTTACTCAATAATTCTTTTTGTTCTTTTATTAGCTTATTAGAATACTTCTCATTAAACTTTTGAACAAATGTTTTATAAGTTAGGTTGTCAATTGGTTTTAAAAATTCTTTTTCGCGCTCTTCTTCGGTAATCATAATGTTGATCATATGATTTTCCAACAATACTCTTTGTTTTGTTTTTACTTTTGGATTAAAAATTTGAAAAACTGTTGCCAAATCTCTATAATTTGGAATAAAATTGGAAAATGCCTCTGGAGATATAAATTTATTTATTTTGTCGATTATCGCCGTCTGTTCTTTGAAAAGTTCTCGATGATTGATAGTCTTTTTCTGCATTCTTGATTCGAAAATTAATCTTTCCGCTGTATGCCTCTCGACGTTTTTGGTGTCCAGAATTGATTTATAAATATCCATATCCTTAGCCAAAACAGTATTTCCCCTAAAGTGTTCCTTAATGAGCTTCATAATAATTTTTTTCTTATTATCATTTTTTTCCATAATGGTTTTGGCCAGTTCCCTGATTAGCACCTCGAAAATAAAAGCGCTATTGCGCTTCTTATTGTGTTTCATTTTCATCTATTTGAATCTCCAAGTTTTCTAATTCTGCGACTAAATCTTTAACTCTTGAGCTTGCTTCAAACAAAAGAGCTTCTTCTTTATTATAATTAGGTTGTTTAGTTTCGTAAATACCCCGAGAAAGACCCATTAAGTTTTCCATTCCTGGTACTATTTCCTTTGCTCTTGGAAATGCCATGGCTGTATAATTTTGTTCTCTGCCATTTCTCCCGTCAATCGGGGTGGGAACATATCTCTTTCCTTTGGCCTTTTTTCCTAAAGAATTTTTAGTATATCGGCGGTTTCTATCGTCACGATCATCATTTCGCTTCGCTGGGGCTGCCAAAAGGGGGCCCTCTTCCCCTTCACCGCCAAGGTCTGGGCCGGCGCCGAGATCGCCAAGGTCTTCACCGGTGCCGAGATCGTCGAGATCGCCGAGATCGCCAAGATCGTCGGCGCCGAGATCCCCAAACCCTCCAGCAGCGGCTTCGGCGGCAGATTCTCCTGCGGCATTAAGTTCTGCTTCATATTTTCTATCGTGGAACATTTCTCTTTGGTTTCTAACAAACTCCTCTTCGGAAAGACTAAAAATGTTTTGGTTTTGAGCAATCCAACGACGGCTAAAAAAGTTTTCGGTGGCGCCGCCGGCAATATCAAATTTTGATTTCCAGTGCTCCAATTCTTGAAGTTCGGCAATTTTGGATGGATTATTTAACTTTAATCGAAAACTTACTAAATCATCGCCTCTAAATCCCAAAGTATATAAATGAACGATTCCAATCTTTTCCAACTCGGCAATAACAGAGCGCTGGAGTCTTTGGATGGTTCTTGCGAAGCGAACATCTTTTTGTGCAAGTGTTGTCCTATCCTCCACACTTTCTGTATCACTTGACAAATATGCGGACGGTATCTTTATCGCAGAGAACATTTTGTCTCGAAGATATTTCACATCATCAATATCACCAGTAAATTGACCGCCAGGAAGTGACTCAATTTTAGATGATTCTCCTCCCCTAATTGGAACAAAGTAGTCTTCTTCAACCGAAAGAGGGTTATATCTCAAATCGACTCTTCCCGTATTCGCATCAACAACCTGATTTCGTTTCATAGATGTAATTGTCTTTTGAATGAAGGTTTCTACATCTTGCGGGGCAATATTTCCGACATCGATATAAAAAACTCTTCGTTCTGCTGAACGGACAATCCGATAAGCCATCATTGCATCTTCCATAAGAACCAACTGACGCCAAATACGTCGAGCAGATTCCATCACGGAGGTACCATATGGGGAATATTTGTCATTTCCAAGTATTCGGAAATGAGCAATTTGCCAATTTTCAAAAGTCATACCAGCAGAGTTCCACTGGTATTGGACGTAGTTTGGATTAGTAGGATCTTCGCCCTCCATCCTTTCAATCTCTTTCAGTGGGATTGGGATGACAGATTTTACACCGATACGGTCATCAATATCCATATAAAGAATAAAATCTCCGAATTTGCACATTGAGCGACACCATCCAAACAAATTATGATTAATATTTAAAACATTTTCATAAAGAGAGCGAAGAACCGCTTTGATTTCTTCGTTTGGGCACTCAATATCCATCATAGGAGAAAGAGCAGAGTGTGTTGTCATTTCATCAGCATAAATATCCATTGCGGAGGCCAATTCTGGCATATATTCCATTTGTTCATAATCAATATATCTCTCGGCTCTATTTTGTTGAGCCATGATCTTCGAATGCATGACATCAAAGGGGCTATATTCTGATTTTTTAAATTGTTGACCACTTGCTGATCTGAAATCTGTTGAATATTTGTCAAGTGCCGTTCTTCGAATCTTTCGATTCATCTGGGTACGCCAGTTTACGATTGGACCCGAAAATAATCTCGTTAATCTCCTAAAAAGTTCTGATTGTGAGTTATTGGGGTTTTTCTTTTGGTCGGCCATTCTTTATCCTTTTATTAACCAAGAATATTGTTCATAATCTTCTTTTGCTTTAAACATCTTCTCATCTAATGCTTCTTTTCTATTATATCCCTGCATTCCTGGGATTGTTGTATTAATTTTTGTATTAACTCTAATCATGGAATCCAAACACGCCTTTTTATATTCTAATTCTCTCTTATTAACACTCAATGCTGTATCCCTCACCCAACAACCAATTGCTAATGCCATAATAAGGTCATCATTATATCCCCTCATCGCCTGAGGTTTGCCATTGTGCCAAATAAAAGTTCGCAATTCGTTAGAAAAGCGAACCGAATATACTTTAATTAGTTTGTTTCTAATGAATTCTTCTAATTTTGCAACGATAAGAGGTCGGGTTTTTAAAGATGTTGTAAATCCTGGGACAGCAGAGTTGTTCGTTGCTCCCTGGTGGCTATCTACATATTCATGGGTACCCTTTATCGAATAATATAAATTCGGATATTGCAACTCAATTAATTTTTCCAAAACGGAAATGCCAATGCCAACATTTTCAACAACCAACAAACAATTACCATATTCTTTGCCAGCCTGCATTAAAATGCTGGAATACATATCTAAACTGGGTTTTCCTTGATACTCTGCTATAACTTCCATTGTATCTAATTTGATGATGTGAAAAACAGAATAATCTGCCCCGTCTCCTCTTGCGACATCGGCAACAAGGAGGTAAGTGCATTCGGGATTATATTCTTCCCAAATCCACATATTTCTGTCAAAACTTGTCCTGTATCTGGGGTCTTTAACATTATTCTCCAGCCACTTGATATCATCCGGATGAATAACTGTCTCGCCTGATGTATTGAAGTTACATTCAAGCTCCTGAGCGATCTCTCGTCTGGACATATTTCTTGTTTCTTTCTCAAACCATTCCTGATCTCGGTCAGGGTGAACGTCCCAATTCAGCACAACGGGGTGAAAGTCGTTTGACCCCTCCGCTGCCTCGCTATATGTCTTGTGAAACCAGTTTCCAACACCATTTGGAGTAGAAAGAGCGATCACTCGACCACCAGTTGAAATTGTAGGATACAGGCCGGCCCAAAGCTCGCTTAGGTTTTCAACGTGTGCGGCCTCATCAATCACCAAAAGAGAAAGTGCTTCGGAACGACCAGCATCGCCGGAAGTTGAGGCTGCTTGAATTTGTGAACCGTTGGAAAGCTCGAAAGACGCTCTATTATCAATTGATATATTGGCGATAAGAAGAAAGTCTGGGACATTTTTCATAATTGCCTTGACTTTTTTGACAAGATTAGCCGCTGTTTTGAATTTTGTGGCCATAACGAGGATGTTCTTGTCTCTATGAAACAGCATCATCCAAACAATATAGCCAGCAGCAATAGTTGAGATGCCCAACTGGCGTGCTTTGAGGATTACATTAAAGCGGTAATCATTAAAATCTGTTAAAAGGTCAGTCTGATAGTCATAAGTCTTAAATGGAATAAGACCTTTGATCGGGTGTGAGATTCTTGCGTAATTATTTACGAAGTAGATCGGATCTTTTCCACACTTTAGTATTTCAGCTACTATTTCCTTTTTGGAGAGTGTGTATGACATTTTTTATTCTTTGGCGAATCCGCCTTCTTTTAAAAATTTGTGGTAATTGACAGCCATCGTGTCGGTCACTGCCTCACCAAGGGTGGTAACCTGCTTCATTCCGCCAATCTTGTACATCTTGTGTGCTGTCACAAATGTTCTCACTCTTGATGTATTCTGGACGAGGCACTTTGCTTCGCCTTGTGGAGTGATTGAGAGTGATTTTCCAGTGATAGCCTTATATTCCTTCTTCAAAAAGTCTGCGATCTGTTGAATTTTGCGTTCGCACTCTTCCTCAAAGCCAACTGCATAAACAGAAGACAGGGCAACATTTGATTCATAGTTAATTTGGAGCATGTCTCCGACAATTTTCACGCCGAAACCATCAGAAACCCGACTATCAATGATTGGGCAGCCCTCTTCCCGATTTAGACCAATCTTTTTGACATCTCCGGTTACGAAGCGCTCGTCGTGGGATCCATCGTAGGCATTTGCTGCTGCCTGATTAATCCCTGTAATAATTTCTAATGTTGTAGCCATTTATTTAATTCCTTTTTCTTTTTTATAGACTCTGAGTTAGGGCCTCTAGGACCTCTTCTTTTGTCATTCCAGATTGCAGTGCCAGAGCACCGATGGCAAGAAGAGCATCTCTAGCACTAGTCTTTGATGTCCCGAGATCTGGAAGTTCTCCAGATTCACCACCCAATTCAGCAGCCTTTCCCCAATATTTCTCTCCTTCCGTATCTCCGAAAGCGTCAGAGGGCGCGCCTTCGATAACCTTTCCAATCTCTTCTTTGATAATTTTTCTCAATTGAAATTTTGTAAGTTTCATTATTTTATTCCTTTTGTTGTGGGCGCCATCCAGACTTCCACCTTTCCTCGCGACCTTCGACCCACTGAATGTAGCACTTAAAACAACAATCAAATTTTGTCATATAAACATCATCACGCGAATCAAAAGAATAAGAACGACATGTTTGACAAATCCTATTATTGTCTTTATTAATTAGTTTTTTAGATATTAAAACTCCATCAACTTCTACTTTTTCATTATTTTCTCGATGTTTTATTTCTTTTTTGTGTAATTCGCGGATTTGCTGCTGATAATCTTTTTCTTTTTCATCATCCCAGTCGGCTTTTGGGTGCTGTATTGCTTCTTTCCCATATTTCTTAGAAATAGCATTTTCATATTTGGCAACTTCATTTAAGTCTTTTTTCATTTATTCACCGCATATGTTATTCCAATAGTTGCCCCGACACCAATTGCAAAGCCTCCGATAACACCCCAAATAAGGGCGTTCTTTCCAGGCTTCTTTCGGATGATCTTGTTTAATTGCTCGATTTCTGTGTTTTTTAAAACTAATGTTGAATTGAATCTTTCTCTTTCTGTGTCAATTGTAATATTTAGTTGATCAATTTTAAGTTGGCATTGTGCTTCTTGCTTTTGCAGTTCGAATCCGAGTTTTAAATCATATTCTTCTTTTAGAAACTTGTGATTTGCCAATAATCTGGCTGTTGCCTCGGGATCAAATAATGTTCCAGTAAAGGGTGCTGCCTTTCCTTCTTGAATAAAGGTAAATTTGCCATCGGCAGCTTGTGCTGAATTTAAAAAACCAAAAAGAAACAATAATGTGATTTTACTCCACATATTCAAATCCAAAAGCCTCCTCAATTTCTCTGGCCAACTCCTCTGGCTGCTCGTCGAAATCTCTGATGAACTTTTTTATGTCTTTTTCTTTATTTTTGCTTAAATCGGCTACCGACTCATTATATTTTTCTGTCAGATTTATCAGATCACGCTCAAATTTGGCTATAGCCTCTTCTCGGGCGGCCAACTCTTTTTGGTGGAGAGCTTCCAATGTTGCAATCTGCTCTTCATAGCTTGTACTCATTACATCCATCGACTTTTTGAGTGATGAATAATCATTTTTTGTTATAAAAAAGAGGATAATCATAATAACCAAGCCGACACCTTGCCAGTTTTTAATTAAGAACATGCCGACCGACTTAAATAAATCTCCAATGTTGATATTAATCAATTTTTTATTTTATCCTTGGGTGCCATTGACGAAATATATTTTCTACTTCGTCTTCTGTAGCAGAAGGGGAAGCCCAATCAAAATTAATATCTTGAAGGTGTGTCAAAAATATATTTTTGGTGCCTATATGACCAACACTATCAGATAGTGGATTTTCATCAGAGAGTTCCATAACTCTTTTCATAATTCCATCAACCTTGAATTTGTGTTCAAGACTGGCTCTTTCCTTTTCCTTTTCTTGATCGCTGATCATTTCATTAAGCTCCTCTTTGATGAGCCTTCTTAACTGGGATTTTGTTAGTTTCATCTTTTAGGCTCCCTTCAATTTAACAATCGCGTCGATTACAGATTGACCACCGATATACAGCGCGCTCAGAATGAGCCAATCGCCACTATCGATGTGAGAAGTAAACATAAGACCAGTAGCGGTTGCCCAAACAAGCAACTTGCGGGAAACCATCTTTTCAAGTGCGATATCAATTACACCTTTTGCTGTTTCTACCATGGTCATAAACCCTCCTTTTATACTCTATAATTAGTCCTATTGCTGGATAAAAGCATACCCATTTTTCTTGTCAATTACAATTTGCATATCAACACAATCTTTAAGACTGTCCAGATGGGAGATAAGAAGGACGGTCTTAAAGTATGATCTAATCAAATCAAGTATGTCAACAAACCCTTGCATATTATCTTCATCCAGGGCCGTCCCAGGTTCATCAAGAATGAAGAAATCCGACTTTGGAAGAGAAGAAACACTTAACAGAGCCAAGCGAATTGCCATGGCGGCAATTGTTTTCTCGGCTCCAGACCCCATTTCTAGCGGACGAGGTTCGTGGCGTGGATGTTTAATAAAGATATCAAGTCTTTTACCGTCATCCTCGAAGAAAACCTCAAAATCAACGATATTTGCCAGGATTTTGGCAACCTCATCATTGATTACGGGTAATTTGCGCTTAATAACATCATAGGCTATCCCATTTGGGTGCATGCAGCGCAGGTAAAGATCATAAGAAGAGAATTCTTCCTGTAAATCAAGGTATTCGTTCCTCTGAGTTATCAAATTATTAACTTTTTGCTCTAAAGATCCGACAGACTTATATATATCCAGAATAGATGATGTACACTTTTCATGATTGCTTTGAAAATTTTGTGATTTGATTTTTAAGCCTCTTAACTTTTGTGACAAATTCCCCAGATTTTCAATAATTTCCTTATTTAGTTCATATTCTGAGACCTTTTCTTCTGATATTTCTATTTCAGACATCAAGTTTTTAATGATACTAACATTTTTCTCTATTTTAAGGTCATAATTTGTTATTTTATTGGACAGTGCATTCTTTTTATTAACAATTTCATTGTATTTTCCTATATGATCTTCAACTTCATCGGGGTTAATCTCCTCAATATCGTCGTTCAGGTCATCAATTTGCCCCGAGAGGTTCTCGGCCTCTTTTTCGTTGAGTGGGATGGTTGCTTTAGAAACATATGCATCCTTAATAAATTTACATTTGGGATGTGCGGTACCACAGGGAATTCCCTGAAGCAACTGGAGCTTGTTTTTATTTCTTTTAAGCTCTTCCTCTTCTACACTCAATGAATTTTCTAAGATTACTAGTTGATTTAATAATTCATGAACCCTTTCCTGTTTCTCAAAGAGGGCTTTCTTATCAAATTCTCCCAAAAAAAGAAGAATCTTTCGATATTTCTCCTTATCTGCATCTCTTTCTATATAAAACTCACTATTTTGGTCTGAAACGGAGATTAATTGGTTCTTTTTGTCATTTAATTCTTGTTGAACTTTCATAACATCTATAATTTCGGCAGGAATTGACTTTATCTTTTCATTTATTTCTCCCATTTCTTTATTACATTGAGAAATGTTGAACTTGATAGTCTCGCAGTGGTGTTTTTTCCTTTCAAGATCGTTGTTGGCATTCTCAAGCTCTTCTTGTGCAAATAAAATATCGTTATTAAAGTCTCTTCCCTCTGATTTTTTTAGGGCGCCCTTCGTATCGGATGCATCTTCTTTGGCTAATCGAAATTTATGTTCAAAAAATTCCAAATCAAGAAACTTGGCAAGAATCTCCTTTCTCTTTGTTGAACCCTCTTTAATAAAGGTAAGAGAATCGAGTTGAGAGGCCATTGATGAATAAAGAAAGTCCTCCAATGTTCCAAAAACCTTTCTAATGTTCTTGTCAGTTTGATTTCTCGTCAAACCATTGAGGCTCTCCATATCTCCAAGTGCAGGATCATAAACTGTGAATTCTACATTTGTTTTTGCTTCCTGAGTTACAGATCCTTTTAATTTTCTAGTATATTTTTCTGAATTTCTCTCAATATAATAATCCTTATCTCCGATAGAGATCTTAACCTTACCGGATCCGACTTTTTTATTTTGATTTATAATATTTAGGTTTTTTCTGTCGTTTTTTGATGTTGAATTGAACACTGTATATAAGATTGAATCAATAATACTCGACTTTCCAGAAAAGTTCTTTCCGAAAATGCCGACGATGCCCTCTAGGCTATCAAAATTAATGCTATTCCCCTCTGCATAATTAAATAAATTGTTCCATTCAATAGATCGAAGCCTCCAATTGATGTTTCGAGAGACCTCTTCGTTCTCCTCGGCAATCTTATTGTATTTTAAATTTAAATTAATGACCCTTTGCATCAATTCATCGTCAACCTCAAAATCTTTCAAGTATTCTTTGATGAGTTCCTCTTGAATTTGAATATTTCTAAGGTCTTCAGTCTCTAAACCATCTGTAATATTCTGGATATCTCCTTTTTCTCCGGTTGCTCGGTTCAAAAAGGTAATGCTCTCTGGTTTAAACCTTCGTTTTGCCACCTCTGTTGCCTTCCTCATTACATCGAGGGGTAAATTGTTGTTTGAGACCAATCGAAGTCTAGCAGATTGCGGAATATTTTTGGCTGCACTTCTCGGCATCTTACCTTTTGGTGTCAATTCGATGGTCATGAAGGGTCTTGGGTTCTTAATATTAAAATGTTGGCAAGTAAAGTCTTCCTTACTTTGAATATCCCATAGTAAAAATCCCTTGTCGTTTGTTTCGCCGTGATTTTGCTGGATTGTGGATCCAGGATAGCGAATTTTACCTTCGGCATCAAGTCTTTGGTCAGTTTTGTGAATATCTCCCAATAAGCCGTAATCATGTCCTTCAAAAATCTCAATAGGGTGCTCTCCATGAGTCATAACCCAGCCTGTATCAGTGACAACACCGGAAACGGATCCGTGATAAAGAGCAATATTAATTTTGCTCGGATCCGAAGGTTTAACCCACCCCTCCTCATCAAAAACAGACAAAATATTTAGTGTTACATTCGCCGATAGAGGTGTTTCGCCCGATTTCTTAAGCAAGTATAGGTTTGGGTGAGCTAAAGCCTCCACGATAGGTGTGAGGGCATCCTGACGGCTACTATTGCGCAGATTTCCGTCGTGATTTCCCAGAATGACGTAAGTTGGTGCGATATGAGCGAGATTACTCAAAAAATCAGAGCACATTTCGACAAATTCTGGACTAATTTGTGTTTTTGTGTGAGCAATATCACCACAATGAACGATATAATCTGGCTTTTCCCTTCTTAAAATATCATATAGCTCGTTGAAAATAATTCTGTATTCATAATGATACTTTAAATTCTTAATATGTGTGTCTGCAATGTGGGCAATTCTCAAACTTCTCTCCTATAAATTAGAAATTGCCGAAACCAAGGAATCCTCTTCCTTAATAAGCGGTGCATTCTGACTTAAATTCTTAACTTCTTCTTTGGACATATCACCTATGTCCCTCTCGTCATCATATTGTATTTCACGGATCTCAATTCCGTATTTCAAAAACAATCTTTTGATGTTTTCAGCCTTGTATTTTGCATCTGGGTCTAATGCCAACAAAACTGGTGTGTCGTTTTGAACTATTCTTCTGAATATTCTCGATGTTTCTCTAATCGTTGATCCCAAAATAGGAATCGCGTTTTCGGCTTTAACGGCATCGAATGCACCTTCAACAATTGTTACCTCCTTATCAAAATCAACGTATAATTCATTGAATATGATGTCTCGACTAACTGGGGGATTTAAATATCTTTTGTAGTTGTCGGTAAATGTTCTCGCAATAAAATAGTTAAGGTCACCGCTTTCGTTAAAAGACGGGATAATAATCCTTCCCTTATACGGACCATCGGAACAAAAGCCCATCTTCCACTTTAAGATGTCTTTTTTATCAATTCCGCGATCTTTAAGATATTTTAGGGGTGTCTGGAACCTCTTATTGCCGCACAAACTCTTAAAACTTGGTGGCATTTGTAATATCTGTTCAAAATTTTCTTTCTCGTCTTCTTCGAAGAGGTTATCAAACCCATTTAAATCTGTTTTTTCTCCCGAAAGAGCTTTCCAAGTTTCTTGTTGCTTAAAAGATCCAAATCGACGTATTAATCGATAGAGACTTCGACCTTTTGCATCACAAATCCAACATTTATAAACTCCGCGCTTAATGTTGACAGAAAATTTTCTTTTATGATGTTTACAGTAGGGGCATTGAAAAAGATGTTCATCATTTGACTCATAATAAGATCCAAGAATGTCTGATAATAGAGAGATTTTTTCTTTCATACTCTTAGTATAGCATCTGATATCTTCTTTGTCAAGAACTATTTTAGTTTTTTTACTCTGGCTCTTCGACAGCATATCCGGTTTTTCCAAATAATTTTTTATTATTGACAAACTTCTTTATCATAATATCCATATCTGGTATGGGGGCATCAGGATTGGTTTTTATTTGTGTTTCGACATCTTTGAACATTTTTTCCATAAATTCTTTTTCTAAACCATCATCAACTAATTTTTGAAGACCGTCATCGAGATTGAATGCATCTAAAACTGGATTTGCTTTTGTAACCTCGTCTTCCTCCTGCCCATAAATTTTATAAATCCCCCTTACTCTATTTACGATGTTTTTTGCGGCGACGAGGCCGCCGATGACTGGCACAAATGAGGCCACGAGGGCCATTACATCGCTGCCCAAATCTTTTGCCAACTGCTCTTGTCTTTCTCGACTAAGTTTGCCAGCTTTTACTGCTTGTGCGATTTTCAGCGCCTGATCCAACTGTCTCCAAGTTAATTTTCCGGCCTTCATTTGCTCTCTTGACTGGCCGCGCTCTTCTTCTTTATCTTGGCTTGCTGCTTCCTCTTTCCATCCTTCATTTATTTCAAAATTTCTCCAATTTTCCATAATAAGCTTCATTTTAGACATTTTAGACTATTTCCCTTGTAATAAGTAGTGTCCAGCGCGGGCAACAACAATTGCATCTGCAATATCATAGCAATATTTTTGAACATTTCCAAATCTGGTATAAATAATCTCAAATTCTTTACTTTCAATGAAGTGTTCCATAACAACTTCTTTTGCCTTCTTGCCTCGGGCTATTTTTATGCCACATTTAGAGCGAGCACTGATCGGACTTATATAGTTCGGTTCCATATCATATATATTATAACACATCCAAGATATAATGCCATTAAATCGTTGAAGAATTGACATAGTTTTGGCAGTCGAGCCGCCTCTTCGGAAAAACATGAGAGCTTGTTCTATAAAAATGTGTTTTACATCGTACTTTTCTTTAACCTCTTTTAAAGTTGTTTCTACTTTTCTGGCTTTTTCAAAGAATGAACCAGTCTTGCGTAAATCAACATAGTCTGTATAAATTATTTTGTCATTTTCGAGGATACAGACGCCTATAATACTTGTACTTATATCAAGTCCTAAAATCATTAAATATCTACTTTAAGTTTAAATGTCAAATTATTTTCTAGTGTCTTTTTCACAGGTTTGGCGACCGATGCAACGCCAATTAAATTTTTATCTTTATCATAAATTCCAATTTTTGAAATATATGTTATTTTTTCAAAAGAACCGGAGGGATCTATAAAGGACGAACTAACAGTATTTTTAATTATTAAATCCGGGTTTTCTTCATAAAGATAGGTACCTGTGAGTGGTGTGGTATTTTGCCCATATTCCAAATAAGTCGAATTATTTGAGTGATTTAATTGCGCCTTTTCTATATTGGCAAACATCATCAACGTTGGGGTATAATTTCTTCCCAGAAATTCCATAGAATAACTCGAACTTGGGATTGTTCCCGGAGATGTGTCATCATTGGCGCCAACTGCATAATAAATCCACGACGGATTTTCAAGACCACCGATAGGGGGATCATAATCTTCAGTATGGGAACTCAAAGCCCACGAGCCGGTTAAAAGAACGAAGCCCTCGTTGTATAAAATAACTCCAGCACAAGAGGCAGAGCCAATACTTCCAGAAGGGCCAACTTGGATAAGTTCTCCATTTTGCTTTTCATCTTGAAGCTGACCAATAAGAGTACCGGAAACATAAAATTTGAGATCGACAGTTCCCTTTTTTATTGAAGAGCCATAAAAAATTGATGGAATAGAAATGATGTTTACGGCAGGATCCGATGATCTCTCATAATTTATTAAATTTGTATATTCTTTACTTAAAATAGAATAAAAATTTAGAGTATTTTTTAGGGCGCTCAATTGTGGTCGCACACCAGAAGATGGGCCGCTTGGGGCGAAATCTCTCGTGATGCTTGCCGAAAGAGGATATGAGCCTGTTATTTCCGATCCATATGAGGTTACTGCAAAACTAGTTGTTGAAGTCTTTTTAAACTTTACCGAACTTCCATCTTTATATATAAATGGATAAATTAAACTCGTGCTCGGCCTGTCCACATTCATTTCATATAGTGAAACATGCCCGCTCGGAATATGCCCTATATTATCTGTAAAAGCGCCGCTGATCGGAGACCTATTATTATAATATACTATAGAATCATAGATATCAAATTTTATCTTCGGAGTTGTTTCTAAGATATTATAAAGAATATCTTTCTTTTCGAATTTTTTAAGAGTCATGACACTAATAAATAGTCATTTATTATTTTAATAGTCCAATCTAACTCGAAGAGTAATCTCATTTGTTGGATCATTTTGCAAAGGCTCCGACACTTTGGCAACTGCCAATAGTGAATTATCCGCGCCATAAAGGCCGATGGTGGTAATAAAAGAAACAGGAGAATCTTCGGCAAAATTCTTAACTCTTATCTGGCTTTCGCTTAAATATGTTGGATTTGAACTATAATTAAAATCATTTGTATTAACACGACAGAAATAAATTGTACTATTTAATTCGGTTGTATTGTTAAAATCCAAGTTTTCCCATCGATTTCTCAAACCATCACAAGAAGAAGAAATTTCCGCTCCAGTTAAAACAGTATCAATTGACGCAGTGTCATATGTTGCGTCTGGCGCTCCAAACTCTCCATCAAAAACAGAAGCGGTTAAAACGGCAATTCCTGCTTGGTAATAAAGAAGACCGACTCCTGTGTTGGCTACTGCTGAACCTGTATACAAGACTGCATAATCTCCAGCAGGCGAATTAACTCTATAAGAGGAAATCGCTCCGGAATCATGAATTATTAAAGAATCAGTGGGCGCGCCGGGTGTGCCACCGGTCAAAACGGTCAAGAAGAAAGATTGCTTTTTAATTTCGTCTTTGGTCAATAATCTGGCCAGATTTATGAAGACACATTCTTCTAGTTTTGTTCCGCCCGAGAAATCGCCATCCTGATCAAACTCTCTTAAGTTTCCGAGATCGTCATATCCAACCAAAACTTGGGCCATTTGATTATAAATATTAATTTTCTTAGTATTTTGAACGGAAGCAGCATCGGCAAGAGCAGAGTTTGAGGAATAACCAACCGTCAAATCAAAAATATGATTTGCAGAAGAACTCAAATATGGATAATCGTATACGCTCTGGAACATCCCATGAGCATAATCTTTAATGTTTAGCTCTTCATAGGTTCCCGAAACGATAGTTCCAGTAATCGGAATTGCTTCATGAAGCATTGTTCTTGTATTAGCTATGTCCGTATCAGGAACTAGTTTTTTAAATATTGTGGCCATTGTTTTTTCCTATTATACCTTTTTAACAAATCGAATTGGAATATCAATCCTATATCCTGTAGTTGCGCCAGTTATTCGCATTGTCGTATCAATAAAATAATGAGGAACAACGGGACTCGTACCAAGGTTAAACGTTCCCCCCAATAAATCAAATAAATAAGTGCTCGTTTGAAGCTCCATAGATGCTCGGACTTTACACTCCAAAATCGTACCCCTTGGGCCGTCGATTACTTCGTCCGGAGAGCGAGTGACGGATGTGTTTTCTGTGACGTAATTGTCGGCAGAGACGGCACCTCTCGCAGCGCCTCTGGCAGATATTGCTGTTGAAGTTATCGGACGCGATGATCTCGAAAGAGAATAAGATGCGATAGAGTCATCATTGATATAAGACCAGCTTGTTCTGCTGCCAGCAGTGGAATATAGTTCTCCTAGCCGACTATCAATTTCTACAATATATTGGGTCTCTACCAAATCTACATCTAAGTCCATAGTTGGGCTTATTTCGGAGGTATTTAAGCCTTGATCGGCTCTCAAACTCAGCCCGGAAGTCATATCAAAGCCGTTTAAATAGGGTGTAGAGCTATAATCTCCAGTGGCCCAAGCTTTTGTTGTTTCATCGTCACATGTAACAAGAATAGCATTCGTGCCACTATCTTTAGCAACCCCAAGCACTTGATTTAACAGAATAACCGGCAAATACAAAATATTCGTTCGTGGAATTGAAAGCAATTTTGATTTCATTGTGCTTGTATCGTTGGTAAATGCCTCCAAAACAGGAGTTTGCAAAATCTCGATGGCGTAAAAGGCAGTACCTCGTGTGTCATTCGGGTCATAACTTTCATAATTTATTTCATCATCACCTAAAGCAAACTTAACAATTGTGAAACTTCCATCGCCGCGTGCGAGACGCAACCTACCCTCGTCTGTTAGAACGGCATCCAAAATTATATCTCCGCTATTGTCTAAAAAAGCCATGTCTATACTTCCTTTGTTTCATAATAAATAGTGTTTAAAATAATTATAATCAAAAATAAATTAACTATAAATAAGTCGTGTGTCGATGTCATAAATTACGGTTCCGGTTTCTCCGCAGTTCCTTTGAAACCATTCTCATAAGTAGCCACTCCTGCGACAGCACGAGAATGAGATCCTGCCCGAGTGGATGAAGCTGATTTTTTGAAATCATTCTCATAAGTAGCCACACCCGCCACAGCCGTCGATGCTGTTGAAGGCGCCATCGAACCTCCCGTTCCGCCCGATGGGCCCGTTCCAGCCGAACCTCCCGTTCCGCCCGCACCTGCCTCTCCTAGAGTAGTAGTTGGAAGCCCCGTCAATCCAGGCATGTAGATTTCTCCCATATGTGGTTTTATTGTCGGCAATTCATGAGTCTGTGTGTTGAACGCAATATTTAAATCTATCATTTTACCCGTCTTCTTAGACGTAAGACGAATTTTAAAAGAGTTACCAAACAATGGCTCTGCCTCGGAACCCAATAAAGAACCATAATCTGCACCGGTCTTATATGTGTCTGCATATTCCGTGGAATATCTTGGCATTACTTGAGATATTCTAGGAACAACGCTCAACAATCTTCTACCCGACTTATTTTTGGCCAATATCCTTTCCAAACCCATATCAACTATTTGAATGAGCGGGAAAATTATTCCATCTATATCGACCATTTCTATTTCATATACAGCAGAAGGAGTGGACGGAATTCCCCTGCGATCTACTCCCCGAAACATATAATAATATTTTTTGTTTGGCTGAATCAACTCCAATAGCGACGCAGACGGTATTGGGCGTCTGCCGTCATCAAATAAAGTTTCCACTTCTGCTCTTTTGTTGTTTCTAAAATCATAATAAGTGACTGGCTTTTTATCAAGCCTGTAAACTTCGAATTTTTTAACTAAATTTTCAAATTCATCGGTTTTAAATAAAATTGGATCAACACTATTTATTTTTCTTGCTTCTCTAAAAAGAGAATAAAATGTAGCCTCACTGTCGTCAAGAATAACGGGAAATTCTTTTACCTCACCAAAAGCAGAATTTAAAAAAGGAGAGATATATTGACTAATGCCAGCATATGTTACAATATTAACATTTGGATAAATGGGCGGGTTGTCTAAGATGGTGCCAAAATCCTCAAAAACCGGAATTTTTAAAAGCTTAAATGATGGAAGAATTGCCACCTTATAAGATTTAGAACGCGGGCTTGACGCTACTTCCAACATCGATGTTTCCGGGTAAAGTTCTTCTACAAGATTGTAGTACTCCCACCAGAGGGGGTATGTCTTTTCCATCTGCTTAAACAACATGTCATGAGCATTCCTGAGATCCTCGGATTGGTCATAGCGCTCTCCGGAGATAGAGGTGAGGCCCTCTTCTTCAGTTGAATCACCAACAGAAGTTTGTGCATATTCATATGCAAGCTCTATATATGCATCCAGCTTATTTTTATATTGCAGCCATGCGTTACCCCATAATGTAAGACTTAGCTCTAACTCATCCAATTCGTCTGTTGTAAGTACTCCCGCGAAGGTAGTGCCTAAGGCGCGCTGGGCATTTACATAATCATGTACTTTATCTTGTAAGACCCAAAAGGCACTAACCCAATTGTTATATATCGCCTCATAAGCCCATTTTTCATCCTCATCTAATACCGTGTCGCTTTCTATTAAATAATAAATAGACGTACCAAGCCATGCTTTAATAGACGTCCAAAGCTGTTGCCACCAATTATAAAAATTGACAACCTCCTCGTGAAAGAGAGGAAGAACAGGCGGATCCCCAATTGAAGATTCTACAACTCTAAAAAATTTATATTCACATCCCAATACAAGCTTATAGGCATAAACACTATAAGAATATCTTTTGCCATATTTAACTTGACTATCAATATAATTTATTATAATTTCATTGGTTGTATCTGGAGCCGGAATCCAGAAATTTTGAAGAAGTGTTGAACTTGATGGATCATATTTTTCTATTTTATAAAATAAAACCTCAGAATACGGCTGAATTCCATCCAAAATTTGATCATAAGTTCGTGTATATTTTTCAGCCAACTCATCTAACTTGTGTCTTAACTGGCTGTGTGCATTTCCATATCCAGATGAGTATGCCGATGGGGCGCCGCTGGCCAAATTTTCCACAACATACATGGCCGCCATGGTATCGGGCCCAAAAAACGCCTTTGCACGGGGAGAGTTTGTTATGGCGCCAGAAGAGAGAGCTTCGTCTGAATAAGACCAAAAGTCTATAGACTCCAAGAAGCCAGTTTCAATTATTGAATTAACATCAAAAGAATTCTCAATTTTATCTCTATAGGAAGCGACACTCTTATTTGAAGTATAGCTAGGTAAGTCTACAAAATCTGCTCTTTTTTCGGCTGAAATTGTCTCCAAATCTGAAATATAAGACATCAGATCAACTTTAAGACTATTAGTATTCATCGTGTGACTCACCTCATCATTACCAGTTGGCCCAGAAGAGTATCCTGTTGGGGGTGGAGCAGGACTATGAGTGATACTAGTTCTTGTATAAAAAGGAAATCTATTTTGCATGGTTTCTAATTTTTGAAAATTTTCAAAGGCGCTCGCGGCAACATAATAATCTTCCATATTCAAGATATCAGACAAAGCAATGTCTGTTGCTGTTGACAAGACTAGTCTCTGAGCTGAACTCAGCCGTTCAAACTTATCGGTAGGCTCCTCAGACGGTACGGCTGTGAGAGATAATGAATCTAAATAAGAATAAAAATTAATAAGGGCTTTTTCTTGATATAGTGCATCATCGGCAACCTTTTCATAGTTTTCATCACCATAATTATATATAAAATCTGTATCCCCCATAAAATCCCCAAAGGGCGCGATGGAACTATTGACAGACGGATATTCCACAGGTCTTGGGAGAGTAGTTACAAAATCTTGAAAAATATTATCCCCATCGATGACAGATTCAATAGCTTGTGTGAGGTTATCGAAGGCCAGTTGTGTTGCGGTGGGGCCCAATTCTCCGGAGGCACCGGTGGCAACATCAGTAGCACCTCCTCCAAAAGATGAAATTTCGGAAATTATTATTTCTTGAGAGAGATCAAAAGTATCAAGAGGTGCCGTTATTTCAATTTTAAGATTTGAACTAGTTCTTGGAGCAAAAGAAATGCCATTGCCGTTAGATATCCAGTATGCACTGAGTCGCTGACGAATGGGGTCTGGCGATGACTCATAATTATCTGAAAGTACAAATTTATCTCCCCTTCCAACGAAAGAGGGCGCTACTGGAGTATATGGGGTCGCTGAAGATGTATCTCCGGATGCGTCTTTTACTTTTTTGTCTTCTGATGCTGCTGCCATGTAATTATTCCTAAATGAAAAATGAGCTAAAAGTACCGTTACTGATAATAAAATATTGATCAATATAAAATGCAGATTTTATATTCTTGTCTGATTGCGCTCCGATTTGAAAAGCTAAATCATGATATTTTCTTGTTCGACAAAAAAGATACTCTCCTGAACTAATATTCTCAATATCCTCTGTCTTGAGTCTTGAAAAAATGGGCGCCTTAACTTCTTCTCTTTTGTCGGTATCTAAACTAAATCCCTTTAGGCACTCTACTATAATTAGATTAGTATAATTTTCCTTTATCATATTAAATGAATTTGGATCAGCGGCAAAATCTATTTCCATATTTTCCCACTGATTTCTCACCATGGTTGATTTTGAACCAAAAAGTGCCCGGATATGATTGGGAATATTCATCAGTTCTTCATCAAACGTGCTCATATTTCTTTTTGTATCTAACATATTTCTTGGATTTTCTAAATCAAAAGAAGTTTGATTTAATTGTTGGATGCCGTTTTGATAATAAAATTTAGATATTCCGTTTATCACGGGCTGTGAATTTGCGACTGCCATCAATGGCATGCTCTCTTTAACATTGGTCGCCTTGTTGAGATCTATATTTTTATGCAAATCATCAGCCACAACTTTATCGGTTGTTCCAAAAAGCTTGTCAGAAGGAATATAAGATTGATCGGCGGCTGTTGGTGGATTTATAAGAAAAGTATCGTCACTATCTTCTATATAGACTCCCAAATTTTGTAAATAATAAGACGCACCCATCGATGGATCTGATAGTGAATTAAATGATTTAAATTCTAAATTATTATATTTGGCGTTTTGCCAATTGGTGCGGGAAAGGTTGTCTATTTCCTCATCTGAAATTTGAGCAGGAGATAAATAAGAATAATAAGATTCTCTAAAATCAAATAAGAATAATAAGATTCTCTAAAATCAAATAAACTAGATCGAATATCTGACTGTTTGCTACTGAATATATTATCCTCGTAAATTTGTTTTCCTATTTCAGAGAAATTTATATTCCCCATATTATCATCATATACAATTAGTTTTGTGAATTCATCAAAAAATCGATTTTTAATATTTTCTACAGAAAAGCCAGAAGCTCCCACAGATAGATCATCCTCGATGCCTAAATAATTATAAACAATGTCATTAATATTTTGTATGTCGATATAGTTGTTAAAATATTTTTCATCTCCCAGAATAAATAAATCAGACGTTAATTCATTTTTAACTTTTGATTTTCCCTTATTTGAAATCGATGTTTTATAGCTCTTGCCAATTGCAGACTCTATTTTGCTTGCCAATTTCATATTAAGATCCAGAAATCTTGCCGCTCCATCTTGGCTTAAAATATTTTGTTTGAAATCCTGCCTTAAGCTCGCCAATCTTCTCCTGTTTATTTTCTTCATACAAGAGAGGATACTCAATAAATCATCCACCGTCTTCTCAATAGAAGGAGTGCTAACCATGGGAGATGAAGAATTTGTATAATATTTTTCTAAAGTTGTAATATTTTTGTTAAGAGTCATCAAAGAATTAACTAAATATTTTAAAATTCCGTCCTCAACTCTTATTGATATGCCATATTGATACTTGCCAAAATTAAACTTGCTCAAACCATAGTCATTGACGAAAAAAGATCTATAATTAACATTTTTTATTTCAAGAGACTCTTTTATTTCGGCTGTTTTTGAATCCTCAAAATTAAAAGTGGTGTTTTGCATCAAATTACCAGCGTCATCATCTGCGCTGCTTACAATTACCTTCTCCACCTGTTCCAAATCAAAAGAAGAAATTTGTTTTTCAAAACCCAAAGTCTTTTTAATTCTCCTTCGAAAGATTGAAAGGTTTGAAATTTTCGAATAATTTAACATTTTTTGTCGAGCTTTTAAATTCGTTCCTTGGCTTAACATATTTCCATATAAGCTTTTTTCTATAATAAATTGTTCCTTATCCCAGAAAAACATAAACTTAATAAACCCCGCCTGATCAATGGTTTGAAAAATTTCTGAGAAGTAGTCTTCTTTTGTCGTGGGCGAATCACCCAAAATCTCAAAATCTAATAGTTCCTCAAAATTAAATTCTCTTAAATCAGCGATATTGACATTATTTTGTAATTTTTTATCTTGTATAACACTTTGATAATAAATTCCCTCAATGGAATTGCCTATTATTGTTTCTTCAATTCCGGAATCCACCGAATTATACATAAAAGCAAAAATCGTAAGATATTCTGGAGATGCAGATCCCTTGTTTTCAAAACTAGTGTTGAGTGGGTAAAAATATTTTCTTTTTGCTAAGTTTTTGGTATTTGTTACTCTTATTTTTGGGTTCATTTTCCCCTTTGTTGTTCGAAGCGGTTCCCGAGGAGTTAAAGTAACGACCTTTATTTTATTACTATTTCGAGCGTCTTCCATGGTTTGTAAAAATAAAGTTTTATCTCGGTATTGAGAAAGGAATTTAAGGGCTTCACTGGTTTTTTTATCGGTACACTGTATGATTTTCATGTTTATCGAAGTGTTATTTGAAAGATCAAAAAGAGGAGATCCTGATGAGTCTGATTGAGACACTAAAGAGATCTCGACATTCAGTTTCAGAGTTTCCGATGAATTAGAATTTGATATTGTCACATTTTCAAAAAGCATATTCGGAAAAGATCTTACTTTTCTTTTCTTGCTGTTTGGGCGGGCCCTAGAAAATCCTCTTCTTGCTAATTCAAATTTGGGCGCCATAATTTATTCTACCTTTAATCATAATTAATCACACTTTATTATATCACTATCATCAACAACCTTACCATAGATGTCTGCCACTTCTAACTTAGCAAAAATATCATCCGACATAAATTCTTCATCAGTATAAAGACCCTTTGACTTCAAGAGAGAAATTGCATTTAAAATTAACCGTCGATCTATTTCTTCATCAACGAAAATATCAAAATAATATTCTACATTATCAACAGACGGAAAGACAGATGCATAGGATGTTCCGTCAAAATCATCTACATCCAATAAAATTCCATTTTTCATTTGAGGTGTAACATCTCGCATAAAAGTCAATGGGATTAACCTCTCTTCTGCCGAAGATTCATTATCAATCTTGTATACTTCCACTTCGAAGTTTTCCCTAAGAAAATTAGTATTTTTTTCATCCAAATCAAACAATAAATAATCACTTTTTACCTTTAAATAAGAACCATCTGCTGCGGGCCTGCTAAAAAGCTCTTTATCCATAAAATCAGTCAATCGTTCTGATGTGGGAAGATAGGATGCCGGAGATGGACTCTCTGTCTCGGCAGCATCCAACGTAGCTACTTTAATTTCAAAAGTTAAATCCATGTTTATTTGAGGAATTGGAAGCAAATTTGGCTTTTTAAGCGGATTCAAAGTTGGCGGCTGATAGACCCTTTCTATGGTGCCTGTGATCTCGCCTTGTAAAACTTTGAGCGATATAGCAGGCGCATTTTGATTACCAATTTCCGAAGTTCCTAAAATTTTATTTAAAACATACCTATCTTTAGATAAAATAGAAACCAATTGAGTAACGCCGCCAAGGTCAATTTCCATACTTTTTTGATTGTTTTCTAAAAATTTGGATTGAACTTGTAATTGCGGGGTTTCATTTCTTATTCTATTGCCGATTGCACTCTGACTTTCCACAATCCCGGCGAATTCTCCATCATATAGAATATTATCATCATAAAAGGCATAATAGGCCGGCTTAAACTTTCCCTGAGAAAGTAAATATTTTCCGTAATCAGTAAGCTCTATATCGAGGACTTCTTCTTTTTTATCCATAAAGCGCATTAATCAATATCCCTTATTTTCTTTTTCACATCTGCCTGCACTCTCGACTCAACATCAGTTTCTGAGTCTCTATTCTCTTTCGATGTTCTGGTATTTGTATAAGACATGGCATCTCCATAAGTAGGTGGCAGCGGAACTTGTGATGCAGTTAAAAGTGTTTCCATTGGTTCATCTAGTGTTTTACCAAAATCAACGGTTGCATCAATTTTAGCAAATTCAACCATTGAAAAATAATCATATGGCCAATTATAACCAAATTCAGTCTCTTCTACTGTTGGTCCTCCTACGACGTTGCTATAATAATTAGTATTGGCCCTCTGTTTTACTTTAAATACCATCCATTGCACTTTATCTTTTAAATCTTCCAACAACTCTCCCTTTATCATTGGATGAGAAAGTGTTGCTGACGATTCTTTAAATTTTGTTCCAAATTTTGGAGAAAGATTTTGCCACATATATGATAGATCGTTCTTATCAAATGTGTGCTCAAATTCAAAAATGTACATAGACACCGGTTTCGCTTTTGAATTTCTTATAAAATCAAATTGAGGAGGAAAAACATATTTATTTTTTACCTTATCAACCATATCAATAATTGAGTCGTTAGCTTGAAGCTCAAAAGCCCTAGAAAGATCTAATTCTTCACCAAGAATTCTCAAAGAATAATTAATCATGCCTTCCGGGATCTCAAAGAAGAGCCTCTTATCATTACGAATATCTATAGATGGATTTTTTACCTTGCTGCGTGTTTTGACCGGGTTTTCTATAAATGGAACTGCCACAATTGCTTCGTAAACTGTCTTGGAGTCTTTCAGTTGACCTAATTTTTTACTTTGAGTTCCGAAATTTACTAACTCTGCCAAGGATTCCATTTTTCCAGTGCGAGTGCCGAGCCGTGGGAAAAGGGGGCCCGCAGAAGCACTGGCATTATAAGACGAAGATATATCGCTATCTACTGCTCTATTGTCTAACCAGTCTTTAGGAATGTCTCCAATTTCCAAATAAATGCCTTCTTTTTCTTCTGGAACGAGTCCAAATTGATGCCACATTCCGATTGGGGTGGTAGTTTGTCCTCCCCACCCCTCCCAAGGAGGACCGCCGGCGCCGGGGGGAGCGAAGGGGCCGCAGCCAGCGGGGGCCGGAAGTGTTATATTATCAAAATTTAATCCCCTTTCCGTTTTATCATTAAAGTTTAAGATTGGTGTCTCAAATTTAGTTTGAATTGTCCAAACCGGGGCCGCTGATGATTCTGTATATTCTTTATTGAAAATGTTTATAGAGGCAGATAATTGCATAGAATTATCGTTAGCGTTACTGTCTTGCATCAGATATGTGCCAAGTGCGAAACTATCTATATTGGATCCGGGGTTCCAAAGTGAGGCCGTGGCGGTCGTGGTGGGTCCGCCCGGATCTATTCTCCAATATTTAACCGAAGCTGTTGCAAAAATATCGTCTAAAGTCATCGTATCTGTTGTCGCTTGAAAAATTATATCGGCCCAGGCCTCACCACTATAATAAGGAGGAGTAAATGATGGATTATATCCGCTTGTAGAATCTTTCCATGGCGCTTGAATGGTCCAATCACCTCCGAACCCGGCGGCAGAATATCCATTAATGGCCCTTCCGGCGAGGACAGGAGGTCCAAATGCCGAGGGTCGACTATACATTGTCATTGTCTCATATACTCCGGTGGCAGAACCACTATAAATGCCCTCCGATCCAGAACCAAGGCGCGGGTCTGGATCTTGAGGGGTTTCAAAGGGAGCCCACGAAGGATAATTAAATTCTCTTGCCTTATTAAGACTTCTTCTCATTTTTATTCTCAAACCATAATAAGATCCTACTTTGGTCGGATACTTAAAAGTAGCGGCATCGGCATCGCGGGATTCAGTAGAGATTTTCGTTAAACCATCTTTCAAAAAGAAATTGATAGTTTCTGAGGTGAAATTAGAAATCATTAATTTATATCTATTATTTGCTGGGGCGCTATCTCCCAATGATGCACTATATAAAGTATTTACACTACAACTTGGATGTGGTTCCATCGGTACGAAATTAATATTATAAATTCTTTCAGGCTCCAATAGTGCCTCAAAGGGTATTCTTGTATTCCAGCGGCCGGTTTTGGCCGGATTAAGAGAGAAAATTGTCCCAATACCGTAATAATCGGTGTTGGAAACTGTATAGTTTGTAAATTCCCCGCCCCCGGTCGTGCCGGTCGCTTCGACCACCCTTTGTCTAAAATCGAAAACCCCCGCGTTTTCGGCACTCAAAACAGGATAATCCACTGCAACTCCCGATTTTATTGTGTTAAATAAAATTCCTGGGGAGAACAATGGGGCGTACAAAGATCTTCTAGATCTGTGTAAGGGCACTTTTCCTAAAATATGATCTCCGTATGATTGAGAAAATGCCTGAGCAATCTCCAGAGTTCTCTCTGCTGGATAAAACCCGTCGTAAGGAATGAATTTCATCAAAGCTTTACAAGAAAGGGTCAAAGTTTGTGGAACTCCGAACTCTTTATGATCTTCATCAAAAACTTCAAAATATTCCATAAAATCAGAGAAAGAATAAATGCGATAAAAATTATCCTCTGAGCTATTTTGGGGCGCCAATGAAGAATCCGCACCGAAAATCGAAAACGATGCTGCATTTTCAGAAACAAATCCATTTGAATCGGTTAAATATTTCTGGATATGATCTCCTATTCTAAATTCTGGTATTAGCGACATATCCTTGTTTTTTAATCTCATATTAAGATTATATTGTTCATATTTATCATAAAACGGAGTGGCAGAAGCCGAGATAAAAACGCCGTCCTCAACATAGCCCGCAAATTTATCTGCTTCAAATTTGGCCGAACCCCCGAATACAGAAACATAACCGGCAGAATTAGAATAGGTAGACATAATTAAGGGAGGGGCGCAAATGGGGCCCCAAATACCACTGGCCTCTTCGAGCCATAGATATGTAGGAGATCCAACATTAGAAGCAATTGCTTCCATACCAGTAATTCCCACAACAGATCCAGTTGTTCCCATCGTGTGTTTTCTATTATAAAAAGGAGAAGCCTGTATCAAGCTTAAAAATCCACTGTCAGTAAAAGAGTTGTTAACTGTTGTATAATCATTTTGTAATTCACCAGCACCCTCAGATCCTGATGAATAGTCGATGGCAGTTAAATGGGGGCTTGTTGAAAAATTATCCCTTGCATCTAGGGCCCAAGAACTCTGAGAAGAACTTGCCGACGAATCTGGATAGAGAGTTCCTTGTGAATTATCTCCTCCGAATTTAGATTCTCCAAGAGTTGTTCTTTCCAGTCGAGAATCTTTCCAAAATGTGTTCTGATATCCTACTCTTTCTCGATTTTCTTTGGAATAACAATTAATGGAAGATGGATACACCTGTTCCGAGTATGAAAGATAGCCAAATTCTCTTACCGGGCTAATATTATCGTTTAATGCATTTTCGGAATACATCTCGAATATTCCCACATAAGGCAACCTAGATCCGTCTTCTGTCAAGTAATTGTCCTTTGATATTTCTTTATTTGCAAAATATGTTAGCATATTCCCATAGCTGCTTCGCAATTTGCTTGTTTCCAGCGTATAAAATGGAGGATATCCTTCGCTTTCTTGAATTTTCGCGATTTTTAAACCATGACCCAAAGGCTTATATTTGCTTATTACCGCCGGATCCTTTAAAATCTTGAAAGCTCCATTTTCAGGCATTTTAACATTCCCAAATGGATCGGAATAAAGGGTTCCCCCCGGAAGGTTATATGCGGTTTTTCCATGACTATTCCAATATCTCACCAATGGATGTTCGTTTCCTCGAATTTGTTTCCACGAAGGATGTTGATAGGGGCCATTACGCTTTAATAATATAGCATTTAATAGTGCAGCAGGGCCGGCATCATAATCAAATGCATCTTGATTAGTAAACCCATCTGGAATTAGAGCGGAATTCACATAATCTGAAATATTTGCAACCGAGGGCCTATATCCTATGAAAGAACTTGAATATTCCAAAGGCTCGTAAACATTATAATTAAGCCAATTATAAACCGTTGGAATATAGTAGCTCGAAGTAAAAGAATAAGAGCCGCCTGTACCCAATACGGGCAACGAATTTTTATCAAAGCCAAAGAGGTGGATATTTATCGAGGCCGTGGGCCCGAAATAGTTCTGTTGATAATATATTGATACATAATCACTCGCAGAAGAAAAGGTTACAAGAGAAATGGGCCCACTAGACGAAGAAACTTCTCCAGAGTAAGGAAGATAACCAAAGGTATCATATGAAAGGGCCGATGCTGTTATCCATGCATATTGCATATCGGTTCTAGGAATGGGGTGCTGCACATAAAAATTATCATAAACGGAGGCGGTCAATGATGTTGAGCCGGAATCTTTCATTTGTCGAACTGGATTCCGATTAACTTGATAGATGCTAGCGGTGCCAGCATAATTCAGTGAATTAACAACCGAGGGGCCGTTGCCTATTCCAAAAACATCCGAATAATAGCCAAATTGATTTACATGAGATGCCAAAAGAAGTCTATAGGGATCTCGAACTGTCGTATTTCTATAATTTATGTTATTATATGGAGAATATTCAGCAGCTTCCGGATCCAGGGCGGGCCCTCCGTTGGAATCACCTGCCGTATCTGGTGAGCCCGGAGAAGAAAATCGATTAACGAAGACCCAAGCCGATCTTCCTCGCTGTGGCTTTGCATAATCATCCATTCCTGCCACATAAGGGGAAGGAATATTGACGACTTCAAAGCCACCGGCCTTTATAAAGGCAGAATTATTGGTTGTTCTACCACAAGTTTGGACAATCTCATAATCTTTACTATAATTTCCAAGTTCTCCTGTGGTTGTATTATCTTTGATGTTTTTGATATTTACTGGTCTTTTTGCTATCAAATCGCGATAAAATACGGCTCGGGGGATAGTCGGAGGCTGATATACGAACTTCATTGACACCGGAGAGGTGGGGAATGTTAATGCCCACGCTTCTGGCCTATTAGTTCTACTATCGGTGCCTTGATTGAGAGGAACATGCCTATGTTGATTTCCGCCAACCCACTTTTCAGTAAACGGGCCCTGCATTGGTACTTCATAATTTTCATATGAATCAATATGGAGGTTAGTTACCCCAAAACCCGGCTTAAAGTTTGTATTTATTTCTTTATTATATCCCGTTATGACTGATGAGCTAACTGCGATGAACGGGACCAACAAATCACCCTCACCGGTAGCATATCCTTCTTTATCATCGCGGTTTTCGGCCTCAAAAGAGAATTTTTGCTTTAAATTAGGTTTAAAAACATCCTGACAGTCCTTAAATTCCTTAACTTCCGACTCTGCAATGATAATTCCCGCAGAATTACCAAATTGAATGGAACTTTTTACATTAGTTATAATATTATTGTTATTCGATGTTAGGCCGCCACGCAATGCTGGCTCTAAATTCATTAAAAACTTCACCGGGCGTGATTGGGTGCGTGTGAGAGCACTAATCGACGCAGAAAGAATCATATTTCTGTCGGCATCAACTGCCGCATCACCTGATGTTATCTCGGGATTTGTTCTGTCGGCCCTATATTTCCACCAATAACAATGTTCATTCGTGGGTGGCGGTGATGATGGCAATGTTGGCGTTCCAAATTTCCACTCAACCAAGAGGGCAACACTTTCTATGGTTGCTGTGAGGTCGTCCATGTAAGCGGGTGTACCCAATTCTGCTAATTTGTATCGATATTGGTTTCTTTCAAGCACATGGCTCTCAACAATTGTCCTTATGCCGTCTGAGATGTTAGAACTTGCCGGAATTAGCTCTTTTAACATTTCTGAGAGAGAAGAATCAACCCATTTATAATATTCAATATACCTTTCGATATCTGGCTCGTTTTCTATACCTTCGAAGAAAAGATTTCTTAATTTATCTAAATTTTTGTAACTTGTTCTATATCGATCAACCGGTTGGCCAAATAAATTTGAAAAATCAACAACCGATGATAAATATTGCATCATATTTTCACTAATTGTTTGATACATGCTTTTTTCTATAGAATAATAAAAATTAACTGGGCGTCTTTGTCTAGTAAACGCATTATCTTCGGCCGGGGTGAGTATTTTTACCAGATCATATGCTGGATTTAAGATTTCTGGGTCTAAAGATCTACCAATTGGAATATATTCTACATTTATTACCGACGAATCATCTGCGTTATAAAAATCGCCTTTGCCGGGGTGTATTCTCCCCACCGTTTCGCCAATCCAGCGGTATTCGCTGGTCAGTTCGGCCGATCCAGAAGAAAGATCTTTCACAAGATATTGGCCACTGGCATCAGAGGAGCTAATTTGATTCCAATTCCAGCTTAAAGCCAACATTTTTTTGTTTGGAATGTAAGTTCCCGTGAGAGAAGTGACAAAATTGTATGCATTTTCGGCAGGATTTGCTATACCCGTGTTCTGAATGTCGATCGCATGTGATTTAATTTCAGAATCACCAAGATATTTCATCCAATATCTATAAAAAGAAGCTTTAATATCAGTCTGGTGTATCAGAGAACCGGTAAAGTTAGTTCGATGGGATCCCATGTACAATCTTTTCGGAATTGTTAGATAAGAATCATCAGATATTGAAGAAGTTAAAACAAATTCTTCTCTTACGATATCAATATCAGTATTTATGCCAGCAAATTCAACACGATAGGTTGTATCAAGTGTGCCGGATGCTAAATTACAATGAGTTTTTTCTGGAATTACCTTAGCTGTAAAGTGCCATTTTTTATTTTCGTATACATCTGCGTAGGTGTCTGTCTGTAATTCTATTCCGAAAAATGAACTGGTTAATAAAAAATATGCATCTTTTTGATTATCGTTATCGTCTGGGCGTACTGCATAAACACTCAAATCATAGTCGGTTCCGGGCCAAGTAAAGTCTGTCGGTGTGGTCGGATCAGCGGAATGGAAACCAAAAAGCGAAGAAGTATTAAATGATGTTAAAAAATAATCCTCGCGGGACGGATCTCTCTTTTTTGGAAAAATAATATCAATTTCTAGAGTAAAAGAAGTGTATTTTTCTAAATCCGCAGAAGATGCCGAAATAAAACTGATACTATTTGAATCTCCGCTGGCGGTTTGTTGATAAACCGTTGCTCCAAAATTAGATGGCGAATAAAAATCAGCATATCTTTCTTTGGCCGTATCAAATCTTAGCTTATTTTCTATTTCATAACTTAAATTATTGGTATATAAATTTAATTTGATAAGCTCATTATCAACACCGTAACATCTTATTAAATTTCTAAAAGATTTTTCAGTACCTTTTGATTTGTAAATATAAAGTAAATTATTATAGATATTCTTATAAATTAAATTTTTAGTTTTATAAAGCTCTTCTTCAAAATGTTCAGTTTCATTTCTTGAAAATATTTGATTTAAAACTGATGCATCTGCAAATATCTCAGGGGCTACAAATCCACTCCCCTCCAAAAGTTCATCTGCGAATACATTTTCTTCATTGGTGCCGCTCACATAAGTAATATCTTTGAGTCTTGGAAGCTGCTCTATTTGAAGATGAAGGGTGTCAAAATAACTTGACATTATTTGCGCTAGATTTTTTAGAGTACCACCCTCCTCGTCGTCGGCTTCTATAATCCAAGTGGGAATACTATTATAAATTTGTGCATTATTTTGAAAATCATGTACGGAACCAGAATTTTTCATTTCTGTCAGAACAGCTTGCACAAGTGGGTTTGTGGAGTGAATGATTGGATCCAAAAATTCCGTTACTGCCGCTCCAGCCTCCACAATCGCAGAGGCCGTTGTTCTAGAATCTGATGTATAGCCAGTCCAAGTTCCGTTTGAAATTCGACCAGAATAATCAAGGGCCGTTGAGTCGATGGAAGAATCTCCCGTAATCCCTTCATTAAATTTGTAATAAACTCCCAAAGCGGCGTTTGATATATCCGTATTGGTTCCTCCATAAACTTGTGTGAACCAATATCGTCCAATATCTTCTGAGGTTCTCGTTTCCTTCCAAAATCTGAATTCGTCGATAGATCCGGAAAGCTTTCCCCATCCTCTGTCGGCAAATTCGCCACTTCCACTAAAGGCGGGACTTGTAAGCGCTCCTATTTGTGCGTTTAGGGCGCCATCGATTTCATTAAGATTGCCAGTTAAAGCGGTTTCTGTTGGTTCACCATTTACATAAAAATCTGTAACTAAACTCGAACCTGAATTATAGATTCTAAAAGCATAGTGTCCGAAAGATTCAAAAGAAGCGGTAGTTAGAGTCGAACCAAATGGTTGTTCGGTGAAACCAGCAGTTCCAGACTGAACTGACAGAGTAAATGGAGAAGACCCGGCAGTTCCAGTAACTTGCAATAAAACGCGTCCGTAAGAAGTAGCCGAAGAAGTTATATTGTTCCATAAATCAAATATTACTTCTTTTTCTGTATTAGAGTTTGTAAAGTCTTCCTTTTTAAACCAAAATTCTATTGTTATTCCGTTATCGAAGTTTGTTTTGAGATTGCTTTCTCTTGTTCCTTTCCCGGCGTAACCAACATCATCATAAATGTCCTCATCATAGATGTTTGAATCATCAAAAGTTTTTTGAAGGGGCTTTCCAATCATGCCTCCCGAGGCAGTATGAGGGCCGCCTTCAAAATAAATATACTCTTGAGTGCTTGGTTCTCCGTAGAAAGCAGTAGATGCTATGGGCGATGTTGTTACACTGCCCCATCCATTTGCTGAAAATAATGCATATCCATTTGTTCTCGGATATTTATTATCCAGCATCCATAAATCAATATATGTTGACTTATTTAAGAATATCTGTTTTTCCTTCGAAGATCCATCATAAGGATAATAGCCATATATTCTAGTAATGGCATCTTCATAATATTTTTCGGCAGATCCGTATCTTGCAAAATTCTCTGGAATTCCAAAATCAACCTGAGGAATGAAACGATTATAGTTTTTAAATGTCGCATTAATATTATCTAAAGATTCGGCATCTTTTCGTATATCTGCCGGATCCTCACTTAATACTTTATATGGAATATCTCCATCAAAAAGGTTTTTTATGGTCATACTTCTTCTACCCTGAATTTCCATTCATGAGGCTGCTCAACATAACTATCAACTGTTTCGTTATAATAAGCTATCTTAATCCCATAAGAATACCCAGGTTCTAGAAGATCCATCTTAAAATCAAAATAATTTCCATTCACATCAAAAGACATTTGTGTCCCTCTATCACTTCCCGTATTATATGGAATTACAACTAAATCATCAATTATCCTATGAATTTGATAAGATGCACTTTCATTAACAAGTGTATCTGTTACCGTAGTAGCTACTGTGTAAATAGTCGGACTCCAATCTTTTTGTCGCTCATAAAATCTGAATCGGGCTGTCTCGGAAGTTGTATAAGTCGGCCTTAAATTTGTAAGTGTTGTCACTAAATTTCCATAGGGATTGTGTGTACTCACTGCATATTGTTTTACATCAAAAGTTCCAGTATGATAAATATCTGTCAAGCCTGAACTATACCACCTGTCATATACTGTACTGACGGTCGTGTCTAGAGTAAAAGATGCCGAATAAATACCAAGTGAAACATAGCCCCCTGTTATGGGAGTCGGGGTTAAATCTGTTCCTGCTGATGCTGATGTATACACTTTAACATAAATTTCACCGGTTCCAACTGCTGGGATGTTTCTTAATCTTCCTCCTATCACATTATAAAGATAGAGTGTTCTCATATTATCCGCTGCGGGAACTAGAGAGCTACTTGCATAGAAGTTTCCCCTGTCGTCTTTTATTGAGGAATCCCACCGGGCCTGAATTGCTGGTCTTGAGAAAAAGAACTCCGTTCCTCTTCCAAAAAATTTCTTTGTATAATAGGTATCTGTGGATCCATCTGGATTAAATAATTGACTTCCGACATCTGCTCCCAAAGAGTTTGAAAAATAGGCCTCTTGACTCGATGTTAGGTGAATTCCGATACCATAATTTGCAATTGTTCCATCAATCCAATCTTCAACAAGGGCACTTATATCAATTTCCAAATCTTCATTTCCTATTGGGAAAATTTGAGAATATGAAGAAGTTAAATAATCGCCGCCTTCTCTTGTCCAGGGCGCGCCGATTCCTGCGTTAACCCAATTGGAGCCATTATTACCCTTTGTGACATCCTTATATTCTTCCATATCCAGACCAGTACCCTCTTGCCAAGATTGGGATATGGGAAGAACTACCAATTTAAGCTCTCGCGGCAATGTTTGATTGCTGCGTGCATTGTACATATTGAGATAGAAACTAACACTGCCAGAAGCAGGAACAATATTGCTCGCCCTGTCTGCTGTTATTTGATTAATTGGAAACTCAATTAATATTCTCTCAAGCTCGGTTGATCCCGAGGAGGCTTGCCCATAAATGGAAAAGGTCTCCAAAATGTCTGAGAGGCCCATATTTGCACCAGTACCGCGAGTTTGTAAGTTTGCCTCAAAGGCATTTGTTATGGTATTGTCAGCATTTGCAAAATATTTTTTAATAGCCATTATTTTATGACGCCCCTAATATCTTCACCTGGATATTTTATTTCAAAAGCTACATTCTTTGGACAATATAAATACCTGCCATCTGGAGACATATTGGTTCCGACGCTATAAAAAACATCAGAATAGACTCCTCCGGTTTTGTTGACCAAACTAACTGTTTTCGTATCTATGACACCCCTTAAGCCGTTTAGGAGATAATATATATCGGTTAAATAAAGCGGTTCCCCCATTTGAAGAGGGCTTTCAAACTTTTCTTTCAACGCCGCCTTGCACGACCCAAGCACATCGGTCTTGCCAAAGCTCGGATCCGAAAGAATCTCAAATTTAATTCCTAAATTTACTATTTTGCCATCTAAAATATCTATAGAATCGTTAATCATTTTTTGGCCGCCTAGCCAAATTTTAAGATTTTCCTTTATTTGAGTACTTGCTAAATCTAACTTATTGCTCGATCCTTGTGATAAAACATATAAATTTAAATTTCTCTTAAATGAATCATCATCAACCAATATATTACAACGATAAATTGAACCAAATTTGGGAGGCATGGCATAACACAAATTTTCATAATCTCTAGAAGTTACTGCCCTATTTTGGGCAGAAAAAGTTGCAAGAGATCTCTGCTTTATTTCCTCAATGCTGGGAATTGTCGTATTGCCTGAAATTGGCTTTTCATTGGAAACCTCAATTGACCCCCTTACGGTATTTAATTTAGTAGCATCAAGTCCAACCAAGGTATTAAAATCTATTTTTAAATTTCCCACCCTATTGAGAGAGCCAGCAGAAGCATTAACATCAAGTGCCGTATTTTTTCTATATTTGATTACTAATGTAGTATTCGACGGTGAAATTCCCAACTTATCAGTATTCATCAATTTGGATGGATCCAAAGTCGGATCGGTAACATAATCTCTTCCGTATATTTGAAGAGTGACATTTGAAGGATCTGCTACTGAATCTAAAGTTAGTTCTTCTTCTGATCCATATCCAAACTGTAAATAAAATTGTGATCCGTCACTTTCAAATATAAATCTCCTGGGAACTATGACCGGTCGCAAAAATTGTGCTAAGTCCATACTGTTGGTTTTATTTGGAATACTTTTGTAAATAACATTCTGACTCAAATTGTCAACTTCATAATATTCATTTCCCTCAGCGTCTGTAACAGAAAGGATTTCCACTATATTTGTTGAAGATAATTGGATTCTTCTGAATCTCTGAAATTCATCGATAGTTATTGTTTCCTCTGAAATTCGACCGGAAATCACCTTACCCGTCGTCTTTAGAGCATAAAAGGTCGGTATGCCAGTAGATTCGTTAACTCGGGCGGCGACCATGGTAGTATTAACGTCTCCAAACTTGACATCTTCGGATAAAATATAAGAAGCGCCAGAAGTAGTAATAAAAGAAGTTCCTTCTCTTAAAATTGGATAATAACGACTATCTGGGCCCAGAGACAGAGCATTCGCGGGCACCAAAACATACAATAGGACTTGGCCAACAGCACTTGGAATGCCTCCAAATTTATATCCCATTTGTCGAGCTAATTTAACAACATTATCATATTGGGCGGCCGTATCTAAAAAAGATTCATTTGCTTGATAATCAACGTAAAAAGACAAAATATCGCCCACATAGGATACCGTATCCAGCATAAGAGAGCCGAATGAAGCCTCATTAAAATCGCGATAAATATCAGGATAATATCTTTTAGCATAATTTACCAAATCTGATTTTATAGAATCAAAATCTCTGCTGGTATATATAATTGGTACTTTTTTCTTGGCCATATTTTAAAATCCTCACTCCGTAACTATAAAGTCTAATATTAATTTCTCATTAGAATATTGAATATTGTATGTAATAACTATTCTTACAGCATTTGAAAGTTCAGTAAAATTACCAATATTAATAGACATAATATTGATATAAGATAAATATTTACCAACTTGCTGACTTATTCTTGATTTTATTTGATCAAAAGCATTACTTCCGGCTTGTTCAAACAAATATCTACTAATTCCGACACCGAAATCAGGATTCATAATTCTTTCTCCGGGATTAGTAAGAACAACCATCTTTAGATTTTGAGTCGATAACTCATTGATGGTCTTATTTAGGCGATATGGACCATCTTCTATGCTAACTGTTAGCGGCAACGCTGCCGATAATCCTGACGCCATTACACTCCCCCCAATATAGTCTCTATTATTTGGCGCTTGGTATTCTCAAATGTTTTGGCGCCACGAATCCACCATTCTTGCACTGGTGAACTTATATTCTTATCCATTCCTGTTAATAGTGATTCAATCGAATTATCCACACTATAAATAGTAATTAATGAAATTAATCGAGGCAAAGCTATACAAGTTGATAATAAATTTTTAAATTCAAAAGAGTCCGACATTTCAAGAACCAAACATCCTACATCGTATTCATCTACGATAGACTCTTTAATATCTGTAATTTGAGTGTTTACGGGAATCTCTATTCTGCTATCGACCACCGGAATTGAGAGCATCGATGTGCCATCAGAATTCTGTATTATAAAAGATTTGTTGTTTTGGCGCTCTTCGATAGGAATTTCAAGATCATCACCGTCTGATGATTTTGTATTCATGCAGATTCTAAGTCCGTACCTCCAAGATTTCCAATAATCAGATATCGACCCGCTCAAGCCAGATTTTTTAACCCACTCTTCCCACTCGTATAGATTTACGACGCCGAATAAATTTTCAGGTCTTGTTTTGACTGCGTGAATTGGACTATCTTTATCTTCGATATAAATATATTTTTCCAATATTAAAAAACCATTTGGCTGACCGGGCGACAAATCGGCCAAACTATACTGGTAGTTGTCAACATCGGATGCCACATTTCTTGGACCAGGATCATCTCCAATCAAAGATCCTTCTATAAACTTAAAAATAAATGGAGACATAATTGGATATACGGGAGGGAGGGCTGATTTTAGATCTTCTAAAATATCTGGAAAGTTTTCTTCCAGGATCGCCGCGATTACTATTTCAATTTGATTGGTTGTGGAGGCTATTATTTCTTTCTTGTTTTTTGTCATGCCGCCATCTACCCATTGAATAATTTTTTCATTAATTGTTTCTATGGCTCTTGTTGCATTGATGCTTGGAAATTTCCCGAGGCCGGCCTCTATTTTTTTTGTATACATTTGCACAGCTATTTCTAAAAAATTATAATATTCTTCTTCTTCTAGGAGATCTTCTAAATCTTTCATTATATTAATCGCAATATATTTAGATATTATTTCCTTATTAAAAAAATCAATTGAAAACGTCTTAAAAAAATATAAACTTTTATATATGAACTCTAAAACATAAATTCTAAACAGTGTTAATACTAGCGGATAATTTTGAATTACATGTAATTTTTTAAGCACCCGGTTGAAGGGGGGCTCCACAATTTGACTTCTATCGGAAGCATAAATTCTTTCATCTTCTTTTAATCTTTGATAAAATTCTTCAAGATCATCCATTACGGTAGAAAGACCCAATATGCTGCGGGTTCGTGATGGGGAATTCAAAGTTCCAGCAATAAATCGCCAGTTCTCATAAGTAAAAGCAAGAGACTTATTTTGAGCTTCATATATCGCTCGACTAAAATAAAATTTTATCACATTTGATAACGCAGAGATGGCGCCATCGTCACTGATATATATATCTATAAAATTTGATCGAACCTCTTCTTCTAAAAATCCCAGCTTATCTTCAATCAAAATTCTCAAAAATGTAGATGGTGTATCATAAATATTATCATTTGGAAGATTTGATAAACTTATAAGAGTATCCGGATCTCGGTACGGCTGATGCGGCTGAAAAAGAGATTCTAGTGTTACTCGCGCTGGAACTGTGACTGTTCCTGTTGTGAATGCTGAGCTGGTGCTGGAATCTTGTGTATAATTTTCTATGAATTTAAGCTCATGATATGGATCCCCAAATGTAAAATGTATATTATATCCCTCGCCCAATAATGACTCGTGGCCAATGAATATGCTGGCGTGCTTAAGCAGGTTCCATTGCATGTCATATAGGGCCAATGTTTCACTCTCTGCTTCTGGCACTCTGAATTCGGGATAATTACCAATAGCCCAGTTCGGATCATGCAATATAATATTTATTAATCCTTCGACACCAAAAAGGTCGCCCCGATAGGATATATTAATAGCTTCCAAAATTATTTCTGCGCCTTTCTTTATAAAATTATATTCTACTTTCGATACTTGTTTGGAAAGAAGTCCGTTTTCACCGAAAAGCTGTTCATTTAATTTACCAAAAAGAGGATTTGAGCTTCCTAAAATTTGAGAAATATCACATAACTGTTTTTTCGCGGCATCCTTTTTTTGATTTAAAATTTCCGACTGCTGTTCTTCACTGGCAGTGTCATCCTTTGTCGCCAATGCATTTGAAAAACCAGAATCGGGCGTGGTGCACCAAACGCCGTCGTAAGGAGTGGAAACGGGCGCTTGCAGAGATTTTAAAAAATCATCGTTTATCTCATCAATATCAAGATGTATAGACAATTCCTGAAAATATGCAACTATGTTGCTTTTTTTGCTGAAATAATTGGCCAGAGATGTATTCTCGACCAAATCAAGAATTGCCTCGAACACATTATTATCAATGCCTCCTTCCAACAAATTTATTTTTTCAAACTCATTTAAAAGCTGAGAAAGGCCAGTATCCAAAAAGAAAACCATTTCTTCGGTAGTTATTTGAGAAACAGATATTTGTTGGCCAAAAACCTTAGCCAAAACACTCATATATATCTCGGAAATCTGCTGCTCCGTTAGATCTGGAGATGCATCTTTTATTTTATTTCTAAAATAATTTTCCTCATTTATGTATATGGGAGGAGTATTTTCGGAAGTTTCTGCGCCAGATGCAGAAAAGTTCTTTGTGCCAGATATGCTTGACGCCAATTGTTGAAATATATTATTTAAAATTTCTGTTATTGTTTTCACAGCCAAATTTATAATTAAGTTTAGCGCGCTATTAACAATAAAATCAAGCGCGGAGGGTGTATTTTTTAATTCTGGAATTTTTGGAAATGATATTTTTTTCTTTTTGCCGTCTGGTGTTTCTTTACACCAATTTGCGCCTATACTAAGGGTACCAATGGTGGGAATCTCGCAAGATTCTAAGGCTACCTGCATTCCTTCCACCAAAAATTTCATCCATCCATTACCAGGAAGATTTTTTAAATAATCAAATAAATCATTTATATCAATTGTCAGGCTAATTGCGTCTTTTAGGGCGCGGAATCTTATTTCAGCATCCATAGTCGGTGGAGCATCTCCTTGAGAATACTGTGTAGTGGGCGTTTCCAAAGGTGCACTTCCATCGATTAAGCCTATCGAATAGACAGCACCGCCGCTTTTTCTACCTGCACGATAATCTTGCGGTAGATATTCCCACGGCAAAAGATAATCCCCAACTATCTCTGTGTATTTTGCATTGATGTCGAAGCCGTTGTCCAGAGCTAAAAGTTTTGGATAGGATTTTTCTAACCACTCCATTTTTAGATTTGATAAAGCACATTCTGCAATCGCTGCTTTATATTCTGCCAAACTGAGGAAACTAAAAGCAGTATTTGCCAACATTCCCAGAATATCGCCCAAGCCACAAACCCCAAGCTTTCCCAAAAATTCTCTCCCCAGTGCATTTAGGGCGCCTTTGCCTTGTTCTTTGGTTATCCTTTTAAGAATATCGGGCATTGATGCGAAAAAAGCATCTTCAACAGAGATACTATATTTATCTGCGAAATTGCTTAACTTTCCGTCCGAATCTTCTTTTTTTATTTGTTTATTACGTTTATCCACCTCCTCTTGTGTCAAACATGGAGTTGAGGACATCGCATATAAAGTCTCGCTCGTCAAAAGATCTTTTGAAAGACTTCCTATTTTTTTTAATAAAGCGTTACTATCAGTAGGATCGGCGGGCGGTCGTGCAATAATCGTGGGATAATAATATTTATCAACAAATTTATCATATGATTGAGACTGTATATCGAATATGATATCTGAAAGCTTGCTTATGAAGTTCATTGTGGTCGATCTATTCTGCGGCTCACTTGTAGAAAACTCTTGAAATCCATTCATAAGTTCTTTATTTAAGAATCCTGTTTTTGCCAGGAAAATACTCTTTATTTCATATGAACCAAGAACAAACTCGATACCAAGATCCAGATATTCATCCGGATTTGCATCAGAAGCGGCCATCAGGGAAACTAAATTTTCTCTAAAAAGAAATAAATAATCTGCTTCGGTAAAGAAATTTAAATTTTCATATTGGGGGCCTCCACGAAAAATTGCCGCGACATATTGTGATTGATAGAATCTTAATTTGGTTGCTAATATTTCTATATTTTTAGAAAAAGAATCTAAAGCATAATATTCAACAAAAGTGCCCTCTTCCTGTTCTTTTACCTCAATTGTTTTTAAATCTTTGATCTTTCCAGCTGGTATTTCAACCAAGAATATCATTTTTATAAACGGTTTGGGACTTAGATAATAATTTTTAACAGTTACCGAAGATATAATATCAGTGAACTCTTCCTCGGTATATTCTTTATTTAAAAGATCAAGAATTTTTTGAGCGGCCGGGATCTTGCTTTCTTCTTTTCTGTTTTCCAGATCGGGGCCTCCCGTTTTAATATAAGTTGTCTTGTAAACCAAACAATAAGAGCAAGTATCTTCGTTATAATAAACACGATCTGTATCTGCCGAAGTCCAATCTGGGGGGAGGGGTGTTGTTGAGAGACTTGCAGTGGTACAAGGATCCTCTTCTAAAGCTTGGGTGGGTGGTTTTTCGGGTTCGTCTAATAATGAACATGTAGATTCACCAAATATTTCTCCAAATTCTGCTTTAAATATCAGAAAAGTTTGATTTGTAATTTCTGCGATGTGGAGAAGGTCGGCAGAGCTTAAGCCGAGGACCGCCCTATTGTCAGAAATAAAAGTAAAAAACTCAATTGCGTCATCACCAAGAAGTTCCACAAAATCAAAAGGCTCATAGAAATAATCTGGCAAAAACTCTGAAAGATCTAGTTTTTCCCTAAAAAATTCTATAATCTCTTCTAAATCAGCCCCGACGTATCCGCTGGATTTGAAAATTATACTTTCAAGAGCACCAGGCAAATTAAGAAAAAACGAAAAGAATAAAGGTGAATTTTCCTCTTTTGTGTCGATTAGTGCTAAAATATTTCTAATTGCTTCTTCATCTGTTTCTGAATCAATAATTTGTTTTATTATGTGTGATTTTAATACTTTTAAAAGAGAATCTTTTTCACTTGTTAGGACATCGTTCATCGCGTTTGATACACGGTTACGGTACATATCGGAGATGTCCTCATCCGACAAGCCCTTGAATTCAGAGGACGAAGGCCAATGGACCACATCATCGAATGCTTCAAGAACTTCGTCGTCTATATCAGAAAGGTCGGCTGAGCTTAATATGTCGCCAGATAGTTTTATCGATAATTTATCGAGAATTTCTCTTAACAAGTCATCCATTAATTTGTCCTATTGTGCTGGCTATTAATAGAATCGTATCCCATTTCGTTATCTTCGACCCACTGTATAACTTCGGCATTTGTTTTTGTTCTAAATGCATTTATCTGTTGTTCTACCATGGCTTGAATATATGGGGGTACGGCTGATGCAAGATCTATTGATGGGATACTTTTCGCGGCGCCGAGGCCCGGAGTCACGCCGGGAACATCATGAGTATGCATAGCTAATTTTTGTGCAAAAGACTGCTGTGCGGCCCACAATTCATTAATAATGCTACACAATTCTCCGATTCTTTTGGTAATTTTATCTAGGGCCCCGGCGACATTTTTACCCATTGGAATCGGCTGCATGTCGGCATTGGAATCGGCTGCATGTCGGCATCATTGTTGCCCGCGATTAAGTCGATCCCAGGTATTGTTTTAACATCGCCGCTGTCACTTAGACTCTCTCCTTGCTCGGCGGTTACAAGCTTAATTCCCGCTCGACCATATAATCGGATAGAGTCTGAAATTAGGGCAATTGCTGATTTTCCTTCTGGATTTTGAACTGTTCCGGGAGCTATATTCAAAATCTTATCTATATCACTTCTTTGTGAAATATAAATTCTCGATGCATCGTTCTTGAAGCTATTCATCACATAACCTTTAGGATTATTGCTAGCATCGCTAACGGAGGCCATTCGACCCACAACCAAATCAATCGTTGCACATTTCGGTGTGATTTTAGAATAACCGGTTCCAGGTCCAAATGGAGCATCGCCGCTCAACACGATCCAAGAATCATATTTTTTAATAACCTTAGCTCTTCGAAGAGAGACAAACTTGGGCTGCAAGCTTATAAAATTGGCGCCGTTAGTGGTCACCTTTAGGTTTCCATAGCTAGCATCGACTAAGCTTTTAGTTTCTTCTGAAAGATCTGGATTATTTGGACTTTTTCTTCTGAAAGATCTGGATTATTTGGACTTTTTCTTTGGCCTGGGTACCAAGTTGGTGACTTTTGTGACATGATTTCCTTTTATATATCTGGCGGTCTGACGAATCCTCGGATATTCCAACCCACTTGTTCCGACAAATCCAGCATATGTTCTGCGCCTATTTTATGTTCCGCCAAATCACGGGTGACCTTTCTGACTTTCGAGCCCCAATTTCCCTCGATGGCCGAATGGCCATAAAAAGACACATGATCTCCCGGCTGAATCAAATTTGGATCCCAAAAAGCAATTCCCGGAATAATTGTCGCGTCTTTATGCCTATCGATTGGTTCTTTATCGCTCGCCGGCCAATACTGGGTGCCGATCATATGATAATATAAATGTTTAACAGATTCGTGTCTTTCAAAGGGGAGGGCTTTACCCAGCTTTCTGGCGCCCTCTTCATAGGCCCAAGATATAAATGCTGCGCACCATTGGGCCCCGTGGCCTGGGGTACCCGTAAGCTGTACCCGTAAGCTTGTTCGGTTCACAAGCAGCGGCAGCGGGGGCGGAAGCCCAAGTCTTCCGGCCGCAATCCCTAAAATACTTCTGAATATCTGGGCCCTCGTCGCTTTTCGGTGGCACGTCTCCGTGCCCGATTTCGTCTATGGCCGCCATCATCGCGGCGCGGCCCAAATTAGAAGGGGGCATGGGCCCGACTGGTGGGATGGGCGACGGGGGGCCCCCCGAATTAAATTCTGCGCGGGTTGCGGCGACTGGGCCATAATAAAAATCTGGCTTGAGCACCGCGCGCCCCGAATTAAATTCTGCGCGGGTTGTGGCGCCTGGGCCATAATAAAAATCTGGCTTGAGCACCGAATTCGGAGTTTGGGTGTCCAGGAATTGGAGACGAGATGTGCTGCCATTCGCCCTTCCAGTAATACCACTAGAAACTCCGCAAACCGTACCAGCATAGTCTTTATCGCCTGGATCCTCATTTATTCTCATTTCAACAGTGGAGGAGATCTGTTTACAGAGATCTCTTTTAAAGTTGGCAGGAAAACGGCCATCGTCGACTGGCTGCATATAAGGATCTGGGCAGGCAGCATCGGAAGAGGCTGGATTTCTGGCATCGAATGCAAAATATGAAAAGTCGGGCATGTGATAGGGTGTACCACCATTAGTTTGTGCAACTTCAATACGATTCATCCTGCGTAGTTTCCCCAGGCCGACGCACTTTTCTGCTTGGAAATCTCTACGAACATCGGTATAGTGATGATCTGCAATGGAAATAAAGAGATCTTGTTCTTCATAAACCTGAGGCTTTGGCGCATTGTCCTTTGAATTTCTCGGGTTTAACACATCCGTATTTTGCATGGCGCGTTTGTATCGATCCTCAATTGCCATCCTCTTCTGCACCTCCCTGTATTAAATCAAAGATATCTCGTTTATCGTCGAGAGTTAAACCGACTTGTTTTGATTCTTTTTTTTGTAAAAGAGTGGAAATTTTAACCAATTGTTCGTTTGATCTTTGGAGGGTCTCGACATATTTGGCGGCGGTTAATCCAACCTCCTTATGTCTTTCTTCACTTTTACTAAGATAAACCATCACGTCATCAAGAAGACGACGAGTTATATCTCTGTCATCTCTAATATTTTTAATGGCTTCTTCAATATATTTTTCTGTTTTTTTCATTCATGAGTCTCCCCGATCCCATTTTGTCTTGAACGTTTTATATTTTTTTCTCATTCTATTCAAAGAGTTTACAATCTGTTTTGTGTTCAAGCCAGTAATTTCTCTCATGTACAAATAAATAGCTTTCTTATTAAAAATTTCTATATCATCTGGCGAACTTAGTAAGATTTTTACAGCTTCAAGGACTTTTTTCTCATTTTCCTTCAATTTATCGGTATCCCATGTTTCTATTTCAGTCCAAAGATGCTTCCAAAACTCATCCTTTTCCCTAGTCTCATCATAATCGTTGGTGGTGGAAACGTGCCTTAATTCAAGCTCTCTCGAAAGTTCAGAAAGTTCTATTTCTCTTTGATTTTTCTTCTTATTTTTTTTAACCTGCTGTATAAACCAATTTTTTGTTATGACTGAAAAATATGAAAAGGCTTTTGATCCCTTGGAGGGATCAAATTTATTTAAAACAGTAATCAACCAAATTTTACACTCGTCTCTTAGTACCTCAATATTTGGTAAAATTGTAAATCTATATGTGAAAACAATCTTATCGACTAATTGACTAAATACTGGCTGCAATAATTTGACATATAATTCTTCCCTTCTTTTGAAGGTGGTCTCTGGAAGATTATATTCATTAATTGCGTCTTCGTGAATTTGTGTGAAATAATTTTTTGAATTTTTGCTTCTGCGGATCCTGCGGCGCCTTTTCTTCTTTGGCGCGACTTTCTGTGATGTCGTCATTGATAAATTCCTCTTCTGTTATGTCATCTTCCGCATATAAATTAGGCTCATCAAACGCTTCGGTCAAATCTTGTGCGTGTCGTAATAAGTGTCTCAATGTTTCGTCCCCATAAAACATTTCTAATTCATATACGGATTTAAGATGATTTGTAAAATTGTGAATAACAGTCATGGTTTCTGTTAATTCATCATCATAATATTTTATTTGTTGTATAGATTTCCACCCATACCACAGCAAAAATATATTAAGTGCTGCCGATAAAAGCAATATTAAAAATAAAATCACTGATATTAATATCCAATTCATGCTTTATATTCCTT